>JAEEGF012047043.1_pt1 | contig 11730 bp, 1 predicted proteins | sample 9134171 | NCBI WGS metagenome assembly JAEEGF01 (sample SAMN16246542, study PRJNA631951) | gut metagenome | biome: gut microbiome; feature: rumen; material: AP-attached | host: Bos | place: Iran: Karaj | collected 2018-10 | reverse complement strand
GCGGCACGCAGACCTACCGCGGCGGCACCTACACGGACGCGACAGTCACCATCGAAGACACTCCCGCGCCCGGGCCTATTGAAAAATACATCGTCACGGTTGTCAACGGCAGGGTCGTCAACTCCACGGCTGCAACTGCGCGGTTTGCCGCCGACGCCAGCGTCACCATCACGGCGGATGCCCCCGCAGAAGGCAAGGCCTTCGACAAATGGACCTCCGACGACGTGACGATCACGGACGCGACGTTTCCCACGGTCACCTTCACGATGCCCGCGAAGAATGTGACGGTTATAGCCACTTACAAAGATGAACTTGATCCCGAAAATGAACCTTACCATCCGGCTGATACAAATCAAGATTATGTCATCTCGGGTACAGAATATTTGCAGTATGCCGGTCCTGCAAAAGCAATCGCATTGAGTAACTACGAGTATGATTGGAATGGTTCTGATATCTTATCTCTTGTCGTCGCTAATAGTACTGGAAGCATACAGCCTACGCCTCCACGTGGCGCTGGAAGTGGGGGGGCTGGAGATTGTTCAGGTGACGAATTTGATGTCGCTATCAGACGTCAGGTTATACAAAAGGCTTATATTCCTGGTAGCACCATCGAAGTGGATTTATTAATCTTTGGCAACGAAAAAATGACCAACCTGTTCGTCGGCGAGAATATCCCGGATGGCTGGACGGTGGTCGGAACCGCCGCGAACTATGTCATGGACGGCGTGTTGAGAATGACCTGGGATGCGCCGGATATTCCAGAATCGTTTACTTATACGATCAAGGCCCCTTCGGCGAATCTAGCCGACAGCTATGTCATCGCCAGCAGTGCCGAAGACACGGCATGCTTTACAGACGAGCTGATGCTCCTTGATGTTGCCGATACGGAATTGCTGAATCGTTATCATTACCATCCTGCAGATCGCATTAACAGAGACAGAAAAATTTCCGGCGCTGAGTACCTTAAATATGTTGGTCCGGTCAAGGCCGCGGCTCTTGGAAACTACGAATACACATGGGACGGCACCGATGTCATGTCGCTGCGGCCGAAGAACGCCACGCGCGGCGGGGCGGCGGACGACGTCGCGATATCCCGCCGTGTCGACACGACGACGTATGCCGCGAACAGCCTGGTGAACGTCACATTGACGATCGGCGGCGCGGACGGCATGGTCAGCCTGTTCGTCGGCGAGACGATTCCGGAAGGCTGGACGGTTGTCGGCGACTACGCCGGCAATGTCCGGAACGGCGTCCTGCGAATGACATGGGACGCCCCGAACATTCCTAATACCGTCACCTACACGCTCCAGGCGCCCGCCGGGCAACTGGCCGCCAGCTGCCAGATCGCAAGCCGTTCCGTGGACACGGCCTGCTTCACGGATCACGTCGTGTTCCTGACAGCCGGCAACACGGTTCTGACATTGGGAAGCCAGCCCGCCGAATGGCCGGAGGACATGGCGCTCTACGCACCGGCCGACAACCGGAATTTCCGCGAGGCCGACAATCTGGCCGTCACGTTCAGCTGGCCGGCCATCCTCGAGGCGGAAAGCTACCGCCTGGTCGTCGCCGCCTATGACGGCGCCGTCGTCTTCGATGAAACGGTGGATGAGACCGCCTGCACGGTCCGCGGGCTGGAGCAGGGCTCCTACATCTGGAACGTCACGGCCGTCGGCGGCGACTGCATCGCCGGCACGTCGGGCGACTTCCGCTTCGCGGTCCTGCCCGACAGCCCCGCGCCCATCATCGTCGGGGCGGTCGCGGACGGCACGGCCGTCCGGCTCGCCTTCGACACGGCGGACGCCGGCTACGCGGACGGCGAGATCACCTACCAGGTGTTCTTCTATTCAATGGACAACGGGATGCGGACGTTCCTGACGCAGACGCCCGTGGTCGCCGGCGGCCAGGCGGTCATCGACCTCGGCGTGAAGGCCTCCAACGGCTATCTCTACATCCGCCCCCTCACGACGCCTGAGTCCAGTTTCACCGAACTTTACATTAAATAACATAGAAGGAGGAGGAACAGCATATGAAGACAAGACTGAATCTTTTGCAACTGACGGTTCTTTTCATCATGGCCATGTTCGCTGTCGTCCATGCGGCGGACGTCGGCAAAGACGACATTCTGGCCGCCGCGCGGAAATGGATCGCGGACAACGCGGTCTTCAAGGCTGAACTGCCGGACGCCGTTCCGGAAAAGGCCACGCAGCTGGCAGACGACGACGGCAAGGCCATGCCGCTGTGGCGGGTCGATCTGAAGCCGACAGGCTATCTCGTCATGTCGTCGGACGACACGTTGCCGCCCGTCGTGGCCTTCAATACAAAAGGCTCCTTCGAAATGCCGTCGGGGCATCCGCTCCCGGACATGCTGAAACGTCAGAGCTTGATTTTCAAGACGGAACTGGGCAAGCCGCAGACACGCGGAAACGAACTGGCCGCGGAAAACCAGGCCCGCTGGAACGCGTTGCTCAAACGGACGCGCGCGGAATCCGTCACGCCGTCTGAAATCATCAAGGCTCCGATGCTGACGACGGAATGGAACCAGGGGGCGCCGTACAACTACTTCTGCCCGTCCGGAAGCTCCTATTCCGAACGGGCCGTCGCGGGCTGCGTGCCCGTGGCCATCGCCCAGATTCTGAAATACTATGAATGGCCGTTGAATAGTGAAAGCGTTGCTTCTTACACGGACAATAAAGGCAACATCCAGGCGTCCATGCTTGCGGAGCATGATTTTTTGATCGACTGGTCGGCGATGCAGGACAGCTACGAATGGAAGGTGGAACAGAACTACGGGACATCCGAGTATGCGGTCGCACGTCTCATCATGGAAATCGGCGTCATGCTGAAAGCGGATTATGAACTCGACGGGACGGCTGCCTTTATTAATGATATTGAAGATGTTTTGTCTGATCATTTTGAATACACCTCGAAGGCTATTCTCAATGACTATCCCAGTAGTTTGTACAGTGGTATTAGATATGATATAAAGACCCAGGGAATCCCTGTGATTGTCTCGTATGACGGCCATACGTTCATCGCGGACGGTCTGGGCACGATGGCCGGTCAGGACTACTACCATTTCAACTATGGCTGGGGCGGCTTCTGCAACGGCTGGTATCTGCTGACGGACGGGTACGAGGGCACCGTCATCACAAGCGCGATTTTAGATATCGAGCCTTCCCCCGACCCTTTCATCAAGCAGATCTCAGAAGAGCAACTCTCCACCTTCACATTGGAATGGGAATTCCCGAAAAGGTCTACGGCGGAAGCTTTCCGCCTGGAGATGGCAGACTTAGATACGGATGACGGATTCACAGAAATCGCCGAACTCCCCGGAACGGCCCGCAGCTATACGTTGACCGGGCAGTCCGGCAGGTGCCTTTACAGTATATGGGCGAAGGTCGACGGCATCTGGCAGGGCGTTTCCAATACCGTGTATGTTCAGGTAAAAGACAACCCGATCCCCATGCTGGAAGCGACATGCCCCGATAGCCTGAAGAGCATCGCGGGCCAGCCTGTCGTCTTTACCGTCACTGGGAACCACGACCTGGGCCTCGTGGCCATGAGGAGCAGTCGGCCGGACATCCTGCCGTACAGCGGTATTGAAAGAACCGGAAGCGGAAACACCAGGACCGTGACGCTGACGCCCAACAGCGATATCTACGGCAATGCCATCGTCTACTTGCAGACGTGTGACTATGCAGGAACTGGAAACTACGTTAAGAAAGCGATCGCGTGGGCGGTCATGCCGGACGAGCCGCTGACGTGGCACACGGACGAGTCAGAGGCTTCCGAGGCTGCGTATGAGAGCGGCAAGCTGGTCCTCATGGTGGCCGGCCGCGATACCTGCCAGAATACGAACTACTTCCGCAACACGGTCTGCGAGACGCCGGACATCAAGGCCAGGCTGTTGTCGGATTACGTGCTGTGGTACACCAATGTCGATACGTCGTCGGAATACTATTCATACGCCTACGATCTGGGCGGCACGCTGCCGTTCATCGCGATCCTTGATCCCGCACAACAGAACATGCGTCTCCGCGGCCACGGCGGATTCATGTCCATCGACGAAGGGCGCCTTTTCCTGGACCCGGATATCCCGTATTTCGGGTTGGACGCCAGCAAGAGGTATCCCAACGGAACGGAACAAACACTGAATATTTCCGTGCTCCGTGAAGGTGCCGTCATCTACTATCGTCTGGATTCCAATGAGCCGACGTTGTCTGACACGCTCTATACTGATGAGATTCCCCTGACGGAGACGACGACCGTCTCCGCCCGCGCTTTCCTGAACGGGCAGCCCATCAGCGACACAGTCACGAAAACCTACACCTTCATGGACCAGGTGGCGACGCCTACGCTCAACAAGGGGGTGAATGCCTACTTCTACGACAGCTGCCTTGTGCAGGCGTCCTGCTCGACAAACGGCGCGATCATCCGCTACACGACGAACGGCTTGATACCCACCGAGAACAGTCCGGAATTCCCCGCCGCAGGCTTGACCGTGACCGAACGCATGGCTGTCGTTGTCATGGCTTTCAAGGACGGCATGATCGCTTCTGACTACGCCTTTACGATTCTGACTCCGTTTGAATTGTTCCGGGAAGCCCAGTCGATTGTCACCTTAGGCGATGTGACCATGCTCCAAGCAGGAAATACGCCTTGGTTCCTGCAGACGGCGACTTATAAAAGCAGCCCCTCCGCAATGCAGTCGGGAGACATCGATGACAACGAGTCCTCTGTTATGGGGGCGAGGATCATCGGTTCCGGAACGCTGTCTTTCCAGTGGAAGGTCTCTTCGGAGCAGTCCTGGGACAAGCTGACATTCTTCATCGACGGCGTAGAACAGGACAACATCTCCGGCGAAACAGACTGGGCTCAAAAGGAATACACGATCAGAGGTGCCGGCGAGCACCTCCTGACGTGGGAATACGCCAAGGATGTCTCGGTGTCCAACAACGGCGATTGCGGCTGGCTTGACGACGTCTCCTGGACAACAAATCCAGATCCTGATCCTGTTGTGATTACGGACATCGCCATTTCGACTCCTCCCTCGAACACCATCCCGACGGGTGAAACGGCAACCTATTCCTGTCTGGGGATCAGAAACGACGGAACCACCACGCCGATAACACCGACATGGACGATTACACCGACCTCCTCCGCCTCCGTTGATGCAAACGGCGTCGTGACGAACAAGAACACGACGACATCCGACAAGACGGCGACGCTGAAGGCCACCTATACGGCAAATGGCGAACAGATTCAAAGAACCGTAACGATCACGCTGGCGAAGAAGGAGCTGAGATCCGTCGCCATCAATGGTTCCGCGGCCATCGCGACGGGCGGCACTGCCACCTACTCCTGCACCGCTACTTGGAGCTACGGCCCCAATGGAACGGCTCTTCAGCCGACATGGTCGGTCACGCCGGAAAACTACGCCTCCGTTGATGCAAACGGCGTCGTGACGAACAACAATACGACGACGACGGACCAGTTCGTGACGCTAAATGTCAGCTACACGACCGACGGCATAACGCGGACGGATACGAAGCTCATCAAGCTCGAAGGCGTGCCGCTTGCATTGGTGTCCATCGAAGTCAGAGGCCCTACGTTCGTTGCTTCGGCTGGAACCGCAACCTACTCCTGCGTAGCGATTTGGAACGACCAAACCACGTCGGTGGTCACGCCTGTGTGGTATCTTGCCTCGGATGTCGCGTCCATCAGCGACTCCGGCGTTGTGACGAACAACAACACGGATACAACGAACCGTCAGGTCCGGCTGAATGCAACCTACACAGTGGGCAATGAGACGCTGACGGATACGAAGTCCATCACGCTGTTAGGTGTTCATGTTTACACCCAGACACTGACCCTGACGCATGGATGGAACTGGGTGAGCTTCTATGTCCTGCCGCCGAGCCGCAAGGTCAACGACGTGCTGGGCACGGCAGGCTTCATGGCCAACGACCTTATCCAGACGAACGGCGACTCGGCCCGCTTTACCGGCGCCAGCTGGGTCAGGGAAAACTTCCTTGTCGAATTCGGGAGAATGTATCAGATTTACGTGTACAGGGATGTGACGGTTGAGGTTGCCGGCGAAATGAGCGATGTGTCCTCCGTATGGCTCACGCCGGGCTGGAACTGGGTCGGCAACCCGACATCGTCGGTGTTTTGGCTCTCGCAGCTGACGCATAGCGGCGGCTGGACGGCGAACGACCGTATCCAGACCGTAAAAAGCGGCGGTTCCACCTCGCATGCAGCTTACGGGAACGACGGTTGGAGTAACTACCGTTCCTCCGCATTGGAGCCGGGATTGGGCTACCAGATCTACTCGGCCAATGCAGGAAAGCTGACGTTCCCGTCCGCCAACGACGGCGACGCCTCCACGTACGTAGTCGTCGATCTCTCGGGCGGTCCGGATGCGGCAAGCTACCCCGTGCGCTATACGAACACGGCTCCGAATTTGAACGACGACACCTGCCGCACGACGGAGTTGTGGCTGCGGAGGATTCCCGCCGGCACGTTCAGCATGGGCTCGCCGGAGGACGAATTGGGGCGCACGGCTGCCCGAGAGGCGCAGCATCAAGTGACGCTTACGCAGGACTACTACATCGGCGTGTTCGAGTTCACGCAACGTCAGTGGGAGTTGGTCATGGGGACCAGGCCAAGTTATTTCCATAATGATACATATTATGCGACGCGTCCTGTTGAAAGTGTCTCATATGACTTGATCCGCGGTGGGTCCGCCACGGCGGGGGCTGGCTGGCCGGCCACTGGCCATGCCGTCGATGCGGATTCCTTCATGGGGATCTTGCGGGCGAAGACGGGATTGACGTTCGACCTGCCGACGGAAGCCCAATGGGAGTACGCCTGCCGTGCGGGCACGACAACCGCCTTGAATTCGGGGAAGAATCTGACATTTACATTATTCAATCCGGACTCTGCCATGGCTGAAGTGGGACGATATTTGTACAATGGTGGTTCGGAGTATTCAGAAGACTGTACGAGTGATTATGGGACCGCGAAGGTCGGTAGTTACTTGCCGAACGCCTGGGGGTTGTACGACATGCATGGCAATGTCTATGAATGGTGTCTGGATTGGTTCCAGTGGGATCTTGGAACGTCAGCAGTAACGGATCCAGTTGGTGCTGACACCAGTACGGACGGGTTACGTATGCTCCGCAGCGGTTACTTCTTTCTGACAGCGGATGGATGCCGCTCAGCTGATCGTTGGCATTACCAACCGCGCTATGAAACTGAATCAATCGGTTTCCGTATTGCGTGTGATTCGCAGTCTGTCCAGGAGAAGCCTGATCCGGAGAAGTACGTCGTCGTCGATCTGTCCGGCGGGCCGAATGTGTTAAGTTATCCCGTGCGCTATTCCGCCACCGGGCCCGATGTGAATGACGACGCCTGCCGCACGACGGAGCTGTGGTTGCGTCGGATTCCCGCCGGTACGTTCGTCATGGGTGCGCCGGAAGATGAAGTGGGTTATTTCGATGAGATTCAGCATGCGGTTGTCTTGACACAGGACTACTATATCGGCGTGTTCGAATGCACGCAGAGGCAGTGGGAGCTGGTCATGGGCGACAGCAATCCGTCTAAGTACACGGGCGATTGCCGACCCGTGGAGCAGGTCTCTTACACAATGATCCGTGGATCCGAGGGATGGCCGCAAAATGGGCATAACGTTGGCCCCGATTCCTTCATGGGCGTCTTGCAGGCGAAGACGGGATTGACGTTCGACTTGCCGACCGAGGCCCAGTGGGAGTACGCCTGCCGTGCGGGCACGACAACTGCGCTGAATATCGGCACGAACTTGGAAACGGAGACTCTGGATTCGAATTTGGCGACAGCCGGACGCTATGCTGGCAATAGTGGCAGTAGGTCGGATGGCATTGGCGGCTATGATGAACACACGACAGTCGGCAGCTACCTGCCGAACGACTGGGGGCTTTACGACATGCATGGCAACGTCTGGGAATGGTGCCTTGACAAGAATGAAGATTATAAAGAAGGTCTCGTGGTGGATCCGGTCGGTAAAGACTGGGGCAGCTCGGACCGCATATTACGCGGCGGCGGTTTCCTAGCTCCAGCGCGATACAACCGTTCTGCGAAGCGAATATCTGGGAGCGCGTCGAACGTTAGAGTGGAAAACGGTTTCCGTATCGCCTGCCATCCGAAGGAGGAGTATATGTACGCGGTCGTCGATCTGGCTGGCGGTCCGAACGCGGAGAGCTATGGCGTGCGTTATACGAACACGCCGCCTGACCTGAGCACTAGCAACTGCCGCACGACGGAGCTGTGGCTGCGGAAGATTCCCGCCGGAACATTCTTCATGGGGTCGCATGCGGGCGAAGTGGGGCGAATTTACTCTGATGAAGAGGGATATCAGGTGACGCTGACTCAGGACTACTACATCGGTGTGTTCGAGTGTACGCAGTATCAGTGGGAGCTGGTCATGGGCGATAAGCCCAGTTATTTCAATAATGCGGAATACTATTCGACGCGCCCTGTGGAACAGGTCTCCTACGACATGATTCGCGGTATGTCCGCCTCGGCTGGAGCTGGCTGGCCAGTTGCTGGCCATGCCGTCGATTTGGACTCCTTCATGGGCAAGCTGCGGCAAAAGACTGGATTGACGTTCGACCTGCCGACCGAAGCCCAGTGGGAATATGCCTGCCGGGCCGGCACGACGACCGCCCTCAATTCCGGTAAGAATCTGACTTATGGCGGTCAAGACGAGGGAGATCCCGCCATGGATGAAGTGGGACGATACCGGTTCAACGGTGGCGGTACAGAAGCGGATACTTATGAGGATAATATACAAGACTGCACGACAGAACATGGGACGGCGAGAGTCGGCAATTATCTTCCAAATGCGTGGGGACTTTACGACATGCATGGAAATGTCGATGAATGGTGTCTTGACTGGCTGGCCAGCAGATATGATACAACACAAGATACTGATCCTGTCGGTCCTGCGACGGGCAGGATGCACATGATTCGTGGTGGTTCCTGGCCTTGCATTGCGGCTGCCTGCCGTTCAGCGAATCGGAATCAACATTATCCGTCGGTTTGCACCAGAACCATTGGTTTCCGCATTGCCATCCAGCCGAAGCAGAATTTGTACGCGGTCGTCGATATGACGGATATGTCGAAGTCGATCCATCCTGTGCGCTATACGGACGTGCCGCCTGACTTGAACGACGCACACTGCCGCGAAAGAGAGATATGGCTGCGGAAGATTCCGAAAGGCACGTTCATCATGGGCTCGCCTGAAGACGAATTGGGGCATTATGGCGGCGAAACGCAGCATGAGGAGACGTTGACGGAGGACTACTACATCAGCGTGTTTGAATGCACGCAGGCGCAGTGGCTTCACATCATGTTCCAGTCTGGGCAAAACACTTCTCCTTCATATTACAAAGGCAATGCCCGTCCTGTGGAAAGCGTCTCCTATGATATGATCCGCGGCATATCCCCCACGGCGGGGGCCGGCTGGCCGGAATATGGCCATGCCGTCGATGCGGACTCCTTCATGGGGAGAATTCGGGCGAAGACAGGCTTGATGTTCGACCTGCCGACAGAGGCGCAGTGGGAGTACGCCTGCCGGGCGGGCACGACGACGGCCCTCAATTCCGGCAAGAATCTTTTAGTGGAGACTGGCGTGGACGCCAACCTGAACGAAGTCGGGCGGTACGATTCCAATCTGAATGACGGAAAGGGCGGCTATTCGGAGCACACGAAAGTCGGTAGCTACCTGCCGAACGTCTGGGGACTCTACGACATGCACGGCAACGTCGAAGAATGGTGTCTGGACATTATAGGCGACGACCATGGCTACCATACGCTTCGCGGCGGCTCCTATTATAATTCAGCGGAGCAATGTCGTTCATCGAGTGCTAACAGTTGCTTCTCGGCGGGCGACAACTCCAACTTCGGTTTCCGCATGGTTTTCACCCTGCCATAACCGCCGCTTGTGCGGAGCTAAAAGCCTAAAGCTTAAAGCCTAAAGCGATACGGGAGGGCCGTGCTCTGCGCGCCTCTCCCGTTGTCGTTAAGGGAGGTGGCGCGTGCGTCCCGCCTGCGCCCTCAACTGCACCAAAAAAGGAAGAAATAAAAAGTTATATATAAAAGGAAAGGGGTATGAAGACAAAACATAGAAAAATTGGGCAGTTGACGGTACTTTCCACCATGGACAGGAAACTCTATGTTGTTCGATATTGGCTGTTACTGTTTGCATTTGCTCTTTGGAGTTCCGTTTGCTTCGGTGACAGCCTCCCTGATTCGTTGGTTCAGGATGTCGCGAACCGTTGGCTTACTGAAAACGGTCTTTTCTGGAATGGCAGGCAGCCAGCCATAGTCTTTGCGACGCATCTGGCATCGGATGACGGCGAAGCTTTGCCGATGATGCTGTTCCATCTGTCTCCTGCTGGTTATCTTGTAATGAGCACGGATACGGCCTTGCCGGTTGTCATCGCTTTTTCCGCCCATGGACATCCGGAAACAGCACTCACAGAAGAAAAACCGTTTCAGGCTTTGCTTTTAGCACAGGGCAAAAGCTATCAGGCGAAGTTGAAAAAGCAACCTAAGACCCGTAATGGACAGGCAGGCCCTGATGCGGATTATTGGGACTATTTGTTAAAAAAGGTGCAACTGACACGTGGCTCGACAATTACCCCCGAGTCGAGTGAAATCGTACTGGACAATTTCGTCACAACGGAATGGAACCAATTTTATCCGTACAATTTGCTGTGCCCGGTATTGAACGAACCGAGCAACAGGGCTCCAACTGGTTGCGTCATAACGGCCTTCACACAGATCATGAACTATTATCGCTGGCCAACTTACGGTAAGGGTAAAGCAACCTGGACGGACAATGAGGGAAATCTATATGCCACGCTTATGGCTGACCTTTCCAGAGGCTATGACTGGGAGGCGATGCGTTCCTTGGGGAATGAATCCTCGCCGGATATCGGTGATTTGGAAGTTGCCAGACTGATGCTGGATTTCGGCATTCTGGCTAAAACAAATTGGGAAATTGCTGGTTCTGGCGGAAACATAGCACACAAAGACAACAGGGCTTATCTTCAGGAATGCCTGCGTTACCAGAACATCCGTTCCCTGACAACTGATTCCGATTCATATTGGGTTTATTACGGGCATGCCGAATACGCGACGTTCGATGAATTGAAGACGGAGGTGCGTCAGCAAGTGGTTGCCAAACAGCCTGCTTATCTGGTGGTTCCCACCAGTCGCGGGGTGCATGCGGTTATCACAAGCGGTCTGGCGAGTGTCAACAGCACAGATTATTTCTATCTCAACTATGGCTGGGGTGGTTCAGAACATGGCTGGTACAGGCTGGATTCCGCGTTTGAGAATCAAGTTGTCACCGAAGCATGCGTGAATATCATTCCGAAGGCCATTCCGATCATCCGTCCAATGAGCCGTGCGCAGGGAAGTTCCTTTGCTGTTTCATGGGATTTCCCTTGGTGCCACACGGCGAGTGATTTCCGTTTGTTTGTGCGGGATGCATATGGAACGCTGGTGAAAAATGAAAGTTACAACGGCACGACCCGCTCCGCTTCTCTTTCATCGTTGCCCGTACAGGAACTGGCGATCACAGTCGAGGCGAAAGTGAATGGCGTCTGGCAGGGGGAATCGGAACCGTTGACGGTGAACGTTCTTTCCTCCACGCCTCCCGTTCTCACTGTTTCCGTTGCATCC
>JAEEGF011749243.1_pt1 | contig 11733 bp, 7 predicted proteins | sample 9134171 | NCBI WGS metagenome assembly JAEEGF01 (sample SAMN16246542, study PRJNA631951) | gut metagenome | biome: gut microbiome; feature: rumen; material: AP-attached | host: Bos | place: Iran: Karaj | collected 2018-10 | reverse complement strand
CGAAAAAGGCTTATTGAAGCTCCGGGGCGCATGTGACCGTCGGGGAAATAAGATCAGGGGATCCAAGGCAGGAACATGGGTGGGAGCCCATAAGGCAGCCAAGGCGATCCTTGTTGTTTTGCTGGTGGCAGGAGTGTGCGCGGGAAGCTACGCGCTCACACATATCCACAAGCAGGTGACCGTTATAATCAACGATAATCCGGGCCAGAGGACCATAACCTATGACACAACAGCCAGGCAGATCGCAGACTTCCTGGAGACAGAGGATGTGGATTTCGTCCCTGGAGAAGACGTGGTGCTGAACAGTCAGGCGGATTTCTTAAAGAACGGCATGACCATCACCATCGAGAAACCCATCGACGTCTACCTTACCGCCGACGGCGAGACCCTGACCTACAGCGCTCAGCCGCCGTTTACAGTGCAGGATGTGCTGGACGGCCTGGGCAAGGAAATGGGTGAAGAGGACATACTTAACTTTGAACTCACGGACGAGCTCGAAATGGAGGATGAGATCGTCCTCAAGAGAGTGACCTACGGCACAGCCACCGAGGACGCAGAGGTGGCATTCGGATACAAGACCATCAATGACTATGATTTTCAGATCGGAAAAGTTGCTGTCACCACAGAGGGCAAGAACGGGATCTCCCGCAAAACATACAAGACCCGCCTGATCGACGGCGTCGAAGAGTCCAGAGAACTCATATCTGAAGAGGTAGTGCAGGCACCGGTTGATCAGGTGACCAGCGTAGGTTACAAGCTCCAGTCCGGAGTTCCGGCAGGCTTAAGCTACTCCAGAGTCATCACCTGCAAAGCGGTTTCATACTGGTCGAGCTATATCAATCCCATCGGAGCTTACGGCGGACGCTGCACCTACGGCACATGCGCGGTGGACAAGAGCGTTATCCCTCTGGGAACCAGACTTTACATCGAGGGCTACGGCTACGCCTACGCCAACGACGTGGGTTCCGGCGTGAAGGGCAACATGGTTGACCTTTACATGGAGTCACTTCAGCAGTGCTACTTCTGGGGCGCAAGGACCGTCAGGGTGTACATACTGAACTGATATAAATGAGATCAAAAAACTGCAGGGCGCGCCCTGCAGTTTTTGCGTGCGTTGGTTGTTATTTCAGATGCTTCTCGATGAGATCCATAAAGGTCTCTGCCATGTCCTTTGACTGGAAGATGGCTCGGGCGAAGGTGTCGGATCCGCCGCCTTTTCCGTTGTAGATCCCGGCATTTTCCCTGACCAGCTGACCGCACTTGATGGTGCCGTCCGATACCAGAAGCACCGTATGGGAGGGGTCGTGGACCAGGAAGATCAGCTTCTTCACCAGGGGGCTCAGGTCCCTGGACATGGTGGACAGATCATCCAGTGACAGGATGTGATAGTGCCAGGCAGGGATGGAGCCTGCTGCCACAGCATCATCGCTTAATTCCGATGTGATCCTCTCGATCTCACGGGCGAAGATCTCCCTCTTGAGGTCAGAAAGCTGGGTATATTTTTCTCTGTTCTTTTCGGTCTGGGCGTCGTACTTGGCCACTATATCCTCTGTGCCAGCGGACATTTTGCGGCCCAGGGTGTGGAGCACTTCCAGCTCCTCCTGGTATCTCATGAATGCTCTTCGTCCGGCCTCGAAGTAGATGCGGTACATGCCCTTGTTGGGCTCCAGCTTGAAGCACTTGATGAGCCCCACCTGAGCGCAGGACTTGAGGTGTGTGCCGCAGCAGGCAACGCAGCCCCATTCCTCGTCGTTGGAACCGATGCCCACCAGGGTGATGTCCTTCTTGACGGTCAGAGGCTTCCTCTGAGGCTGTTTAGCCGCCTCCTTATAGTCGTCGCCGAACTGTCTCACGATTATTGGCAGATCCTCGTAGATCGCCTCGTTGGCAAGAAGTTCAGCCTGCTTTACCATGTCCCAGGTGATCTCGTTCACTTTGGCGTAACCCTCCAGGGCCAGGTCTATGGTCATGTAGTCATCGCCCATGTGGAAGCCACGGTTGGTGGCGCCGTACTCTCTGTGGAAGATCCCCGTCAGCAGATGCTCGCCGGAGTGACGCTGCATGTTGTCGAAGCGCCTCTGCCAGTCAAGATCCACCCTGCACTTGGTACCGATCGGAATATCGTCTCCGGTGTCCAGCAGATTGTAGATCTCGCCGTCGTGCTCGTAGACCTCCAGGACCTGATATCTCTGTCCGTCCTTAGGCGCTGCTGTGCCCACGTTGTAGAGAAGGGTGAGGGTGCCGCGGTCTGAAGACTGACCTCCGCCTTCGGGGAAGAGCACCGAGTCCCTGAGGATCACAGCCTTCCTGCCGGATACATTGGCGACCCTGAAGATCTGGGTCTCACAGGACCTGAGATAGGGGTCATTTTTGTATAATCTATTGGTAATCATATGTGTTCCTCCAACAAAAAACAGTATACCATATTTTACAAAGAAATGAGAACAAAATCGCCTTCAAAAAATGTGGATAAGTTCCTATTGACAAAGGGAGGAAAATCCGTTTCGCCTTGATTTTCAAGGGCTGAGGCGGGTTTTTGTTTTCCACAGCTGCTTGTGCAAAAAATTGTATACGATTTTTTGTTCACCTGTTGATAACTCGCAGACCCATTGATTAATCGGCGTTCTCCAATTGTTGAGAAGTTTTTCGCGAAAAAAGAACACGAGTTAACATAAATCCCATAATCAAATTTTTTGTAAACATCCCGAAGAATGTTCAAAAAAGGCCGTCAAAGGGCGGCCTTTTTAAGTGTTTCAGCTTTGTCTGTCTTTTCCCAGGGAAGATCGATGTCTGTCCTTCCGAAGTGTCCGTAAGCTGCGGTCTGGCGGTAGATGGGTCTTCTGAGGTCCAGAGCCCTGATGATGCCGCCGGGGGTCAGTTCGAAGTTCTCTCTAACCAGATCTGCCAGCTTCTCGTCGGGGATGACGCCGGTTCCCTTGGTATCCACAAGGATGGATACGGGCTCAGCGATACCGATGGCGTAGGCCAGCTGGATCTCGCACTGTCTGGCAAGTCCTGCAGCCACGATGTTCTTGGCTGCGTATCTTGCGGCGTAGCTTGCGGAACGGTCCACCTTCGTGGGATCCTTGCCGGAGAATGCTCCGCCGCCGTGGCGTGCGTATCCGCCGTAGGTGTCCACGATGATCTTCCTGCCTGTGAGTCCCGAGTCTCCGTGGGGTCCGCCGATGACGAAACGTCCTGTGGGGTTCACGTAGTACTTGGTCTCGTCGTCCAGAAGCTCAGCGGGAACGATGGGTCTGATCACGTATTCCATGAGATCCTTCTTGATCTGTTCGATGGTGACGTCAGGGTCATGCTGGGTGGAGATCAGTATCGTGTCGATCCTCTTGACCTTGTCGCCGTCATATTCCACGGTGACCTGGGTCTTGCCGTCGGGTCTCAGATATTTGAGAGTGCCGTTCTTCCTGACTTCGGCGAGCCTTCTGGCCAGCTTGTGGGCCAGGGAGATGGCCATGGGCATGAGCTCAGGAGTCTCGTCGCAGGCGTATCCGAACATGATGCCCTGATCGCCGGCTCCTCCTACCTCGTCATTGGTACCCATGGCGATGTCAGCGGACTGTTCATCGATGGCGGAAAGCACCGCGCATGTGTTTCCGTCGAAACCGTAGTCAGACCTGTCATATCCTATGTCCAGGATGACCTGTCTCACGATGCCGGGGATGTCCACGTAGGCGGATGTGGTGATCTCTCCCATGACCATGGCATACCCGGTGGTGGTGGTGGACTCGCAGGCAACTCTGCCGTTGGGGTCCTGTTTCAGTATCTCGTCAAGGATGGCGTCCGAGATCTGGTCGCAGACCTTATCGGGATGCCCCTCGGTGACGGATTCTGAAGTAAATAATCTTTTCATTCTATTTCCTCCTGTCGGTTATTTAACTGCCTTATTTCGAGCTTTGCCCATCCATGAAAAATGCCTCTCGAAAGAGAGGCTTCATTCTCGGATGATCTCCTCATCTTCCGGATCTTGCGATCACGCTGGAATTGGCACCTTGCGGATATCCGCAGGTTGCCGGGCTTCACAGGGCCAGTCCCTCAGCCGCTCTTGATAAGGTATTCTTATGTCAATAACCATAGTAGTGCAAGGACGATGCTTTGTCAAGGGGGATAAGGGGCGGATCACCAGTGACTTTGTAAATAAAGGATTTCACTAGTAAAAGATTCAGCTGCTTTACTAGTGATCTTGCGAATATGGGATTTCACTAGTAAAGATTTCAGCGATTTTACTAGCGATCTTGAGATTTTGCAAAAACACTAGTAAAGACCAAGTGGTTCATTACTAGCAAAATCTCCTTTTCTCAAAATCACTAGTAAGATCCCACCAGAATTTACTAGTGTTTTTTGAATAATGCGAATTCACTAGTAAAGCAGCCCTGAATATTACTAGTATTTATGCGAATAATGAGATTCGCTAGTAAAGCGGCCCTAAATATTACTAGTGTTTCTGCGAATATGGAGATTCACTAGTAAATCGCCGGGGAACGCATACTGCCATCATTGATCAAGGAGAGCGGCGACAGATTTTTTGTGCTCAAAAACAACAGAACCCAAAATAATTTGGAATTCTTTATTATTGTATCACAATAAAGTGTGGAATATAATATTAGTGGAAGCAGTGAGTTTCCGTTGCTAAAAAAGATAAAAGGTGAATCATTATGAAGAATAAACAGCGTACAGACACATTGGTCATCGGCTTCGCGTTATTCTCCATGTTCTTCGGAGCAGGGAACGTGATATTCCCGCCGTACCTGGGACTCCAGGCAGGACCACAGTGGGTGATTGCCTTCGGCTCATATTTCATAATGGATATCGGGCTTGCCATGGTGGGAGTCCTGGCGGTGGTCAAGTGCAGCACCGCAGAGGAACTTCTGAAACCTCTGGGCAAGGTGGTGTCAGTGGTGTTTTTCAGCGTGCTGACACTTTGTCTGGGACCCATGTTCGCGGTTCCCAGAACGGCAGCCACCACATATGAGATGGGTTTTCTGGGGACTCCCCTGGACATCGGACCCCGCATCTTCGCGGTGATCTTTTTCGTGATAGTATTCCTCCTGAGCATCAGGGAGTCGGCGGTGGTGGACATTGTGGGCAAGGTCCTGACTCCGGTACTTCTGATCGGTCTTGTGATACTCATCGTCAAGGGCGTCGTGTCGCCGCTGGGCAGCATAGTTGAAGAGCCCAAGGTGGACAACATCATCTCCTACGGAGTCGAGTCCGGTTATCAGGCCATGGACGCCATGGGATCTCTGCTTCTGACGCTGGTCATAGTATCCAGCGCCATGCAGAAGGGCTACACCGACGAGAAGTCCAGAAGCAAGGTGGTGGCGGCTGCGGCACTGATCGCAGGCGGCATCATGTTCCTGGTTTATCTCGGCCTCACATATCTGGGCGCCACGGTATCCGGCACATATGACCTGAGCATAACAAGAGTCAACCTGGTCATCAGCATAGTCCACGGACTTCTGGGCGGAGGCGGCAGAGTGATCATCGCAATCGTCATCGCCATGGCATGCCTCACCACGGCCATCGCGCTCATAAGCTCGGCATCCACATTCTTCGCGTCACTGATCAAGAAGAAGGGGAGCTATGAAGTGCTGGTAACTGTTTTCTGCATCTTCAGCTGCATCACCTCCACCATGGGAGTGGAATCGATCCTGAACTTTGCGGCGCCGATCCTGGGTATAATCTATCCTCCGGTGCTGACACTTATAATCATGGGATTCCTGCCCAGGACCGACAAGGTATTCATGGCCACCAGGTTCGCATTTGCCGGAGCCCTGATCGCCAGCATCATAGAGACCGCAGGCTCCAATCTCACTGTGATCCCGGCCCTTGCAAACATGGGGATCAACTGGATCGTTCCTGCGTTTATACTGGGACTGATAGGATTCTTCATACCCATAAGGAAGAACACAAACTGATTTAACAAAAGCAGTTCTCCGGAACTGCTTTTTTGTTGAAAAAAACCCCCGTTACCTTTATACTTTAGCTATGTTCAAGGTAATCGACGGAGGCCTCAGCGAGTCCGCCTCCACATCACGCAAAAAATTCATTTCCGCCCGCCTCACTAACACCAGACTCATGGGAGTGGTGGGCGTTTCCGTGTGTTGGGAACTGGAGGACAACGTGAGGGACACCAGGCTCTATCAGTTCTTCTACCTGGACTATGAGGAAATGGGCTACGACACCTACGAGGAGGTCCTGGGAGATGAATCAGAGGAGACCCTGAGTGAGGTGGAAGCCATCGAGAACCGCCTGATGGGCGGCCTGGGCGGAGAGCTCAGAAACATAACTGAGAAGGAACTCAGGACTCTGATACAGGATTACATATTCATAAACCGTAAGGCGGGCATCATGGATCCCCCTGCGGGCAGGACGGAGCACATACTGACAGGCGATATCATCGAAAGTGTCGCGGAGCAGAACACCCTCATGGACAAGGAGTGCGAGGCGATCGTGAACGATCACCAGCTCATCAACTACTTCATCATGAGGTGCGTGGGAAACGATCTTCCCGCAGCCAGATATCTCACGTCGGATTTCGTTGACCTGAGGGACTTCAGGAACTTCGGGGCGTCCACTCTGGTGCTCAACAGTTCAGAACTGGAATCCTCCGAGATGCGCACCGGACGCGACAAGGGGTCTTTTACCACGGGCAAATTCTACCTGGTGAAGTCCCTCATCGAGAACGATAAAGGGGCTTACCACATGGAGTCTGAGGTGGAGGTGGAGGCCATGAAGGTCAGATCCTTCGCCATGATCTCCCTGGACAGGATAACCGATGCAGAGGTGAACTTCATGACAAGGCGGGACGAGTACGTCTCCCTCATGGATCTGGACACCGACCCTGCGGAACTGTCCAAGGACAGGGTGGAGATCCTGAGGAAGGCCCAGGAGACACCTTACCCGGCAGGCAGGCTTTTCCTGATATTCAACTCCGACAACGACCATGTGAAAGAGCAGGTGTACAGAATATATGACGACGTGTTCGGCATGTGTTTCGTGACCGATTTCGGCGAGCTGATACTGGCCTCGTTCAGGAGAGAGAACCTCCACGTCATGGAGAAGGCCCTGCTGGATACCTTCACGGAGGATGAAGATATCTTCATGGTATCCAGATACAATTTCAGCATGCCCATCGTCTACGAGTACGTAAGGTCCGGCTTCCCCGGAGATTTTGAGGATTTCGTGGAGATGGTGTCGGAGCCTGAGAAGAGATGAAACTGTTCAAGGACAAAAAACTAGAGAGCTGGATAATGGCGGTCATCTGGATAGTGATCTGGATGCTGGCTTCGTATTTTTTGGGAAGCGAGTTCATCATGCCCAGCCCGGCAGCCACGGTGAAAGCCCTCATGAGCCTGCTGGTCACGGGGGACTTCTGGATGGATGTGCTGTGGACGGGACTCAGAGTCATCCTGACTATAGTGTTTTCCTTCGCACTGGGCGTCATTGCGGCTTCGCTGAGCTCCAGGAATGATATAATAAAGGACTTCCTGAGGATACCGGTTAACTTCTTCAAGAGCATACCGGTAATGGCCATAATCATCTACGTCATCCTGGTGGTCAAATCCGACTGGGTGGCCGTGGTGGTGGGCTTCCTCATGTGCTTCCCCATCGTATATACCAATATGTACAACGGCTTGAAAGGGCTGGACACGAAACAGCTGGAGCTGGGCTGGAGCCTGGGGCTCCCCAGACCCAAGATGTTGAGATTCATAATCATACCTGCGCTGAACCCCCAGATCAAAACATCCATGAGCCTCATTGCGGCCATGAGCTGGAAGGTGGTGGTGGCTTCGGAGGTGCTGGCCATTCCCAACCACTCCATCGGCTACGAGATGCTGAACTCCAAGTACTATCTGAACACTGCGGATCTTTTCGCGTATATCATTGTGCTCATAGTGCTGAGCCTGATACTGGAGTACGGCGTGGACCGGCTCACGGACCTGCACGCCGGCAGGCTGTCCAATGCTCTGGAGAGGGCGGTGGAGACCTCCCCCAAGGAGAGCGGAATGGATTACGGCGTATGCCTCATCGAACTGAAGGATGTGGACAAGACCTACGTCAATGCGGACGGAGAGAGCACGCAGGTTTTCAAAGGATTCAACGCTTCCTTCGGACCGGGAGTCACGGCAGTGCTGGCGCCTTCCGGCAGGGGCAAGACCACTCTGGCGGACATGATCGAAGGCCTGGAACAGCCCGATGCAGGGGAGATCACCTACGGCACCGACAAGGTGAGGGCGGCTTATCTTTTCCAGGAAGACAGGCTCCTTCCCTGGTTCAACGTGCGTGACAACATGCTTCTGGCATCGGTAGGCTCCAACCTCCACGAGAACCCCATGGAGGATCTTCTGGAGATGGCCGAGAAGCTGGAGATCAGAGATGCGCTGTCCCTGATGCCGGACGAACTATCCGGCGGCATGGCCCACAGAGTGGCCCTGGGCAGGACACTGCTCTATGGAGGCAACGTCCTCATACTGGACGAGCCCTTCAGAGGCCTTGATCAGGATACCAGAGACAGGCTGACAGAGAGACTTTACGGAGAACTGAAGAGGGATCCTTCCGGAGACGAGGAGGGCAGCTTCCTATTCAGAACAGTCATTCTTATTACCCACGATGAGGACCTGGCGGAGAGACTCTTCGACAGGGAGATCAGGTTATAGATGCCGCTTTGCGGCAGGCGTTTTTTGCGATACTGAGAAAGGCATGCCTAATGATCGAGATCAGGAATCTTACGAAAGAGTATGAAGGGGTAACGCCCCTGAAAGACCTTTCTGTCACCATCAACGACGGTGACATCATTGCGGTCATCGGACCGTCAGGCACCGGGAAGTCCACCTTCCTTAGGTGCATCAATCTGCTGGAGACACCGACCTCCGGCCAGATAATCGTGGACGGAGAGGACATCACCGACCCCAAGTGCGACATCAACCAGGTGCGCAAAAAAATGGGTATGGTGTTCCAGTCCTTCAATCTCTTCGGCCACCTGACAGTCATAGAGAACATCATGAATCCCCAGATAACACTTCTGGGGCGCAGCCGCCAGGAGGCCTATGACAAGGGCATGGATCTTCTGGACAAGGTTGGTCTCTACGCAAAAGCTCTGAACTATCCGGACGAGCTTTCCGGAGGTCAGCAGCAGCGTATCGCCATAGCCAGGACTCTGGCCATGGATCCGGAGATAATCCTTTTCGACGAGCCCACCAGCGCTCTGGACCCCTCCATGATCGGCGAGGTCCAGTCCATCATCCGCATGATTGCCAAGACAGGGCGCACCATGATGATCGTGACTCACGAAATGGATTTCGCCAAGAAGATCGCCAACCGCGTTTTCTTCATGGACGGCGGAAGCATCTATGAAGAGGGCACTCCCAAGGAGATCTTCAACAATCCCAAAAAGGACAAGACCAGGCGCTTCGTGAAGAGAATGAGCACCTTAAGCTACAGGATCGAGAGCAGGGACTTCAACTTCGAGACCATCTACGAGGAGCTGCAGCCCTACGCCGAGAAGCTGCTGATCGAGAACGAGCGTATATCCAAGGTCCAGATCGCCCTGGAGGAGATCTGCGTCAACAATCTTTTCCTGAACGAGGAGGAGCCCAACATCTACTGCTCCATCGACTATTCTGAGAAGAGCGACGTGCTGTCCCTGGAATTCAAGTACAAGGGCACACACTACGATCCGTCAACATCGGACAACGCTCTCTTCATGTCCATACTTGAAGAGCCCACCACCAGCATGGTGGATGAGGTCCTGGAGAATTCGGGCAAGTGGTATGACAACCACACCCTGATCGAATACAGATGGGAGGATGAGAAATGATGAAGAAGTTCCGTTACATTTCAATTCTCCTGGTCATGGTCATGGTGTTCACAGCCATGATGGGAATGATCGCTCCCGCCGCAGTCTACGCTGAGGGTGAGGAGCCGGTGAACGAGGCCCTGAACGGTATCACCACCATCGAACAGTTGAACGGCAAAAGACTGGGAGTCCAGACCGGCGTTCTCTATGAGGACCTGATCAAGGATGAACTTGAAGGGGAGGAGTGGCTGTACTACAAGCTCCCCAACGACATGATCCCGGCTCTTGAAAACAATAAGATAGACGCCTATTTGATCGAGGAAGTGGGCTACTATGCCCAGCGCTATGAGCATCCCGAGCTGGTAAGGCTTGAGGAAGCCGTGGGACAGTGCGAGTTCGCCGTCATAGTGGGAAACAATGACAGGCAGGATCTTTTGTTCTCGCAGATCCAGGAATTCATCGCGGACCGCAAGGAGTCCGGATGGCTGGATGCCCTGTACGACTACTGGGTCAAAAACTGGGACCCCAACACCTGCAAAATAGAGAACATCCCGGAGACCACCGGTGAGAACGGGTCCGTCATCATTGCCATCGAAGGCGGCTACGAGCCTTTCTCCTTCGAGAGCGGCGGTCAGTTCTCGGGATACGACGTGGAGTTCATGATGAACTTCTGCGCGGCCTACGGATATCAGTGGGACTTCAAGTCCATGGAGTTCGATTCCATCGCCCCGGGCTGCATCTCCGGCAAGTATGACTTCGGAATGAACATCGTCGTGGACGAGGAGAGAGCTGAGAATTCAGTTCTGAGCGATCCTTACTACGTCTGCGACATCATCTTCGTCCTCGAGGGCGAGGACACCCGCAACATGGGTCTTTTCGAAAAGCTGAAGAACAGCTTCTACAAGACCTTCGTCAAGGAAGACCGCTGGAAGCTTTTCGCCGAAGGATTGCTGCGCACTCTGGCCATCACCGTATCGTCGGTGATCCTGGGGACCCTGCTGGGATTCGCGGCCTACATGGCCTGCCGCCACGGCAACAAGGTGGCCAACACCCTGACGGGTGCGGTGGACTGGTTCATAGAGGGCATACCTACTGTAGTATTCCTGATGATCCTGTCTTTCATAATATTCGGTAATTCTCACCTGAGCGGCACCATAATATCAATCCTGGGCTTCTCGCTGATCTTCGGCTGCGGAGTCTACAACAACCTGAAGGTGGGCATGGGAGCCATCCCCATCGGCCAGACTGAGGCTTCCAGGGCACTGGGCTACAGCGACACCCAGAGTTTCTTCAAAATACTGCTGCCACAGGCGGCCAGGCATTTCCTGCCGATCTACAAGTCAAACGTGGTCTCTCTCATCAAGGAGACATCCGTCGTTGGCTATATCGCAGTAATGGATCTGACCAAGATGGGCGACCTGGTGAGGAGCAGGACATACGATCCGTTCTTCGCGCTGATCGCGGTGGCGATCATGTACTTCGTCATGGAGGCTGTCCTGGTCAGGATAGTGAACAGGGTGGAGTTCTCCATCGATCCGAAGCGCAGGCCCAAGGAAAAGATCCTGGATGGGATCGTGGAAAGAGAGTAGCCGCCTGCATATCCTGAGGAGGCCGCTCTCGCTCAGTCCTCGCGCAGCGGTGCTAAGCGACCGCCTGCGTTTCAGGGACAAAAGATACGAAGTACTACGTACTAGACAGACACAAAAACACCGACCGTGCCGGCAAATGAATTTGCCTTTGCGGTCGGTATTTTTATGTCTGTAATGCCTTCGGCATTCGTATCTTTTGTCTGCTTGGCGGTCGCTAAGTACCGGCGCTGCGGAAGCCTCCGGGGAGACAGAGGGAACTACTCCTCGCCTCTCAGTATCAGATGCGCTATCTTGTACACGTCACCGCAGCCCAGAGTGATGACCAGG
>JAEEGF010769379.1_pt1 | contig 11733 bp, 8 predicted proteins | sample 9134171 | NCBI WGS metagenome assembly JAEEGF01 (sample SAMN16246542, study PRJNA631951) | gut metagenome | biome: gut microbiome; feature: rumen; material: AP-attached | host: Bos | place: Iran: Karaj | collected 2018-10 | reverse complement strand
GCCACACCGTCGTCATAGGCACGGAATACCACGCCCAGCTGACGCTTCTGGCCATTCTTTTCCTGCAGCATCACCCGCATCTCGTTGTAATGGTTGCGTACCTGGGCATCCTCGCCCCAAGGCTGGCTCCACGTCTCGTCAAGCGATGCACGCGTCACCTTGCCCATCTTGAAGTTGTCCTTCAGGTCGCCATCTTTGAGCACCAGACCCAATGCCGAACGGCCGATGACGGTCTCGCCGCCACGCGCCACACGATACCACGCCTTGCCACCGTCCACACCGACGGTCACCGTCAGCGACCCGTCAGGCGAACTCACTAACACATCCTTGGCACCCGCTACTGCACTCAGTACCAAGCACATAAACACAATACTTAAAAATCTCTTCATTATATTTTGTTTCATTTGTTAATTATTCTGTTTACAAACGCAAATCCACCCACCTTTCCGCTCAGCAGTCAATCGCCTTGACTTGAGCTTCAAAGTTGTCCTTGTCGAGCGCGCGGGCCTTGAGCTTGGAACGGTAGGTGTAGATGGTCGTCAGGCTCGCACGCAAGATAGCGGCAATGCTCTGGTTGTCGGTGATACCGATGCGAATGAGCGCCAGCACGCGTGACTCGGTAGTCAGGCGCTTGCCCTGCTTAACCTCGATTTTACCGTCTTCCTGCAAGAGTTTGTTCACCTCATCGACAAAGGTGGGATAAATGTTCAGGAATGCGTTGTCAAAGTTCTCGTAGAACAGCCGCGCATTCTCATTGCCGAAGTTGGTACTCTTCAGTTCGCGCACCAGGTCTTCAGTCTTGCGGTCGCGGTACAGGCGGTAAAGGGCCTTGCGCTGCTCCTCGCCTCGGTCGATAAACCTGCTCGACAAGGCCAAGAAGCGTGCGATATACTGTTCCTTCAACTGCTCCCGTTCCTGCAGCATCCCGTTAGCCTCGTGCAATTCCTCAACGGTCTCGCCCAGTTGAGCGTTGACGTGCCGCAGTTCTTCGTTGATGGCCTTCTTCTGCTCGTTCAGGCGACGGTAGCGCTTCAGCAACTGATAGATGGCAATGACGCCGCCCACCAGCAGCAGTGCGATGACCGAAATGATGCCCAGCAGCCACATCATCTTGCGATGGCCCTGTTCCTGCTTGGTCTGGTAGGCACTCAGGATTTTGGGCACAATGCGCGACGCCTGGATGTTGCGCAGGCGCGTACCATAGAAGTTAGCATCGTCCACCGCCACGCGCATGTAGCGATAGGCTCGGTCAATGTCACCTTCGTCAAACAGGCGGTCGGCAATCGCCCTCAGCGACGTATTCTCGCGGATGCAGCCCTCCAGGTCGCTCTCGGCGCTCTTGATCAGGTACTCCATCTGGTGCTCCTTGTCGCCCAGTTGCGAATAATAAAACGACATCGTGCTCGTGATGATGGAGTACATTCGCTCGCCACTGTGGTAATTGTCCATCAGCTTGGACAACAGTTCGATAGCCCGCTGGGGCTGGTTGTCGTCTGAAAAGCACTCGGCCTGCGTGATCTGATAGTTGATGTCATCATGAGGCACATTGATGGCTATCGCCCCGCGGCGCACCTGCACCAGTTGCTGCACATATTCCTCAGCATATTGTGTGCCCTGCATATACTCGGCCTGATAAATCAGCAGGTCGGTCAACGTACGGTGATAGACAACGAGCTGGTCTGCAGACAGCCTAGTGGTATCAATCTGATTCAGCGTCTGACGCGCCTTATCCATCAGGCACGCGGTGGAAAGGATGTGAGCCAGATTCAAGCGGCTCTCGTTTATCAGTGACTCATCGCCTATCGACTCGGCCAGCCGCAAGCACTGGCTCACGTAGGCGTATGCCGAATCATACTGATAAGCCGAATACTCCTCATAAAGCCGTTTCAACGCGGCATAGCGAGCAGGAGCCGTCGTTTCCTTGCCCAAATCGCTTTTCAACTGAGTGAGCCGGGCCTCTTTGGCGGCAACAATCTGGGGCTGTGCGACAATCAGGCTGTCCAGACGCTGAAAACGCCCGCCACCATCCGCAGCCAGTGCCACCAGGACACCAACCGTGACCATCGCCACAAGAATCCCAATTCTCCTCATCTGTCTAAAAACTAATACCTAACGCCTAATATCTAGGATCTAATATCTAACATCTAAACCCCCAAAAGAATATCAATCAATGCCGACACGTCACCGATAGAGAGTTCTCCATCCTGATTCACGTCGCCCCTCTTGACGGTGGCACTGTCAGCCCCGCCACCCAGCAACAGGTCGATCAAGGCGCTGACGTCACCGATGCTCACCTCGCCGTCACCGTTCACGTCACCGATTATATAGGCAGGTACCGGCTCTCCCTTGACATAGACCTGATAGCCGCCAGCAGGAATAGAGAAACTCTGTGTAGCGTTCAGGGTCACGGGAATGGCGGTCAAACCGGCCGAGATGTTATTCACGTCTATGGCGCGTTTCCACTCACCGGCCTCAAGGCCCGACACAATGCTGTTGACAGCGCTGGTGCCCAGGTTGAGCACCACCAGGGCCGTCTGCTCGTTGTGATGGCGGGTATAGGCCACCAGGTTGGTATTGCCTGTGGTCAGGAATGTCACCTCGCTGGCGCGGTCGCCGTTGTCGATCAAGGCGTCACAACTGTGCTTCAGGGCGGTCAGCGCCTTGACGGTGTTCAGCATCTTGTTGTCAACGGTGTTCCAGTTGATGGGCGTGCGGTTGAAGTAGTCCAGCTTGCGATTCATCAGGTAGCCCGTTTCCTGGCCGTTGTAGAGCATCGGCATGCCATAGAGTGTAAACGTCAGCACCGTGAAGGCATAGGCGTTGCTGCCATACTGGGTGTTCATCGTGTTGTTGTAATTCTGGTCATGGTTGGTGAGATACACCATGCGGCTGACGTCGATAAAGCGCAAGTCGCCCACCAGATTGCGGCACTGGTTCAACACGCCGCTGGGATTGGTCTTGTTGTTGACCAACGCGCTCTGGAAGCCCCAAGCGTAGTCATAGTCCCAACCGCACACCAGCAGGCGCGGCACGCTGTTGGCCATGTCGCCCTCGCCCAGCATGGTGATGGTCTTGCCAGGTTTATACTCCTTGAGGGCCTTGATGGCGCGGGTCCAGAAAGCGGTGGGAATGGTATTGCTGCTGATGTAATCACAGCGATAGCCGTCGATGTCCACCTGGTCAATCCAGTACTGCATGGCCTCTATCATCGCTAGCTGGGTCTCTTCCTTGCTGTAATCCAGCTGATAAACGTCGCCATAGCCGTTGGGGCTGGTAAGCGTTGAGTTGTAGTAGTTGCGGTGCTGGGTAATCCACACGTTGTCCTTGGCGGTGTGGTTTGCCACCCAGTCCAGCCACACCTGCATGCCGCGTTGGTGGGCAGCAGTGACAAAGGCCTTCAGGTCGGCAATGGTACCGAAGTCGCTGTTCACTGCATGATAGTCACGCGGTGCGTAAGGGCTGCCCAACGAGCCGATTCGACCCTGGATGCCACGCGGATGGATCGGCATGAGCCAGATGATATCGATGCCCAGGTCCTTGAGGTAGTCCAGACGCTGCTGGGCTGCAGCAAGGGTGCCGGCGCTGGTAAAGTTGTACAGGTCAAGCTCATAGATGACGTGCTGATTGGGAACAAAGGTGCTCTCCCCTGCCCCGATGACCTTGGTCAGCTGACCCATCACATAGTAGCCGTGGTTGGTGAACGAACCGTCCACACGGCCGCCCTGGTTGTTCCAAGTGAAAATCAGGCCCGTAGGCATCGCCAGCGAGCCGGTATAGGTCCATTTGTAGATCTTGTTGCCGCTCTGGGTGTCGCCCATGTAGGTCATCGACGCCCCAGGCCAGTTGGTACCCACATAACTGTTGCCCCCGGTGTTACCCTCCCACACCCAAATCTTTGGTGCATCGGTCACACTGCTGTTGGCCTCAAAAAAGACACACACCTCGCTGTCGCTGCTCAGCGTCGGCTCATAGACCGCCGCCATCGCCAGCAACGATACCATCATCAAGATGGAAATTGAAAGAATTCGTTTCATTTTGGTTATTATTGGTTGATGATTTTTCACAAAGGTACACATAATTAATATACCCTCACATCCATCAAGTAAAAAATCTAACCCTCAAAACCAATCAATCTACTGTAAACCATAATTTTACCACCCAACCCCCACTCCAAAAATCAAAGTCCATTTCACACCCCCACAACAAAAAAAAGTCGCCGTTCTCGGCGACTTCCCCTATTATCTATTATCTAATATCTAAAGTCTAAAACCTAAACGTCACATACCCCAGCGCGTTAATCCCCGCCATGGGATAGAAGCGCGGGTCGCTATAGAGCGAGTAAGCATTCTCCTTGCTGCCGCCGGAATACAGGGCGCAGGTCTGGGAATAGCCGTTGGTCTCATACTTCACGTTGAACAGGTTATAGACGGTAGCGCCGACGGTAATACTGCGGATTTTCGGCAACTTGAAGGTGTATGCCAGGTCCAAGTTGTTGACGAAGTAGGGATCCAACGAGTCCTCTTTACGCTCAAAGTTGTCAAGGTACTGGCGCGACACATACTGCGACTGCAGGTTAGCAGTGAAGCCCTTGTACTCAAACATCAGCATGCTGCCCACGGTCAAGCTGGGCGAGAAGGCGATGGTGGTGTTGCCCTTCTCGATGGCGGTCTGCGTCCACATGTCGTCCCACGTGTCGGCGTCATAGTCGCTCACGTAGCCCACATAGTCCTGGATGCGGTTGCGGCTCAGCGTGGCGTTCACCTCCCAACGCAGCCAGTCGGTGAACTGCATACCTGCCAGCAACTCGATACCCATGCGGTAGCTCTTGTCCACGTTCTCGGCCATCAGCTCGCCAATCTCGTTGATCTTGCCGTTGAGCACGAGCTGGTCCTTGTAGTTCATGTAGTACAGGTTGGCACTAAACAGGTAACGGCCCGTACGGAACTCATAACCAGCCTCCCAGTCATAGAGTTTCTCGCTCGTGGGATGCTGTAGGAACAAGCCGTCGGTATAGTTGTTGCGCGTGGGCTCCTTCTGGGCAACTGCAAACGAGGCATAGGCACGGTGCTTGGGGGCGATTTGCCAGTTCAGACCGGCCTTGGGGTTGAAGAAGTTGAATGGCTCGTCGATATTGAGGGCCTGCAGGCGCTCGGGGTCGGCGGTCCAATCCCACTTGTCGTTGTTGCCTGTGATGCGGTAGCCGATGTGGCGGTACTGCAGGTCAGCATAGGCGCTCAAGCCACCGGTAATCACATAGTTGCCCTTGATATAGATGTTGAAGTCGGTCTTGCGGCCGTTGTTGCGGTAGTACTCGTGGTCGGGGGCCAGCGGGCTGGTGTAGTTCTCCACCCAGATGACCTGACCGTAGTGGTCGTTGCTGTAGCGGTTGATGCCGCCGCCCAGCGTGGCTGCCAGGCGCTCGCCGGTGTACTGCAGCGAGAACACACCGCCACCGAAGTTGCTATCCACACATTTCTTCCTCACCAGGCTCGCCTTCTTGCTGGTACCCTCGGCAGTCACCACGGGCAACAGGCCGTACTCCTTGAGCGTACGGGCATTCTTATACTCCTGGTAGTAGCCGTAACCGTTGGTATAGTGCAGCGCCACGTTGAGTTTCCACAGCGGGTTGAAGGTCTGGTTCCAGATGAGCTGGTAGTGGGTCTGGCGGTAGATGTCCTTCTGGTCCTTATAGAAGCCCGTCACCTTGCCGTCGTGCTTGATTTCGCCGTTGGGGTTATAGGTACGGCGTTCCTTCAGGTCGTCGCGGCTGATGCCGTCCCAGGCATGGTAGGTATCTTCCTTGCCGCCAAAGGTGATGAAGCGCAATGAGGTCCCAGCGTTGAAATAGCCCACCTGACCGAAGTAGCTGAGCAGCTCGCTGCTCGCGCGGTCACGGTAGCCGTCGCTGCCGATGTGCGACAGGCGAGCCTCGATGGACCAGTGGTCGCCCAGCAGACCCGTTCCCACGCGCAGGGTCTCCTTGTTGGTATTGTACGAGCCATAGCTGCCTGACACCTCCGCATAGGGATCGCGCGAGAAACCCTGGGTCCTCATGTTCACGCTGCCACCGAAGGCGCCCGAGCCGTTGGTCGAGGTGCCCGCACCACGCTGCACCTGGATGTCGCGCACCGACGACGCAAAGTCCGGCGTGTTCACCCAGTAGATGCTGTGGCTCTCGGCATCGTTCATCGGGATATCGTTCACGGTGATGTTGATGCGGGTGGCATCAGTGCCACGCACGCGCATCGACGTGTAGCCCACACCCGCACCCGCGTCACTCGTCGTGATCACGCTCGGGGTCATCGTCAGCAGGAACGGAATGTCCAGGCCATGGTTCTCGGCAGCCAACTGCTTACCGGTCAGATTAGTAAACGCTACAGGAGTGCTCGCACTCGCACGGGTACCCAGCACCTCTACCTCGCTCAGCGCGACGGAAGGCACCGTGTCGGTCGCGGCAGGCTGTGCCACCGCAACGAGGCCTGCCACCACCGTGGCAGCCGTCAAAAAAGTCTTCTTCATGCAATAATTCGTTTTCCCAAGTCCCGCAACCCTGTTGCTTCCACTCAAAGTTTAATGGTTAAAGGTTCATGTTTAAAGGCGCTACGCCACTAAACCCTAAACTCTAAACCCTAAACCTCAAATTTCGCAAGCGGTTGCGAAACTTGAATCAATAAATGTTCTCTACGCCGGCATTGTCCGGATCAGATCCCATGGGTATGTTCTCAGCCCCCATCTCCCAGGGAGCACCCCAAACTCATTGAATCACGCCGCAAAGGTAATACTATTTTAGATAATAGAGAATAAATAAAAGAGAATTGTTGAGATGAGGGGAGATAGGAGGTGATAGGAGGGGATGGGGGGAGATAGGGTTTTATAGGAGGGGATGGGGAGAGATGGGATTATATTAGAGGGGAGGGGATGGGATTTTATAGGGCATTCCTTGGGGAGGGGCTCAAGCCTTTTCTCACAGGAAGTAGGCCGAACTCATTGAGGTACGCCAAAAGGTGGGGCATTTTTTGCAATGCAACAAAAAAACACTGTAACTTTGCAAGATTAAACGCAATATCTCATCTTTTACACCTGATTATTACCAAATGGCAAAGTTGAATCGTGATTTCCTGCCCCAAGACGGGCAATACGAGGCCCTGATGGTCTATAAGAAGTCGGAGTGCATCTGCGATGTGACGGACTACTTCTGCAAAACCTTTATGGACCGCCACCGCGACCGCACCGTTGACCAGATGGTGCAAGCCGCCCGCAGCGGCAAACAGAACATCGTCGAGGGCACTGCCGCCTCTGCCACCAGCAAAGAGACCGAAATCAAACTGCTCAACGTCGCCAAAGCCAGCCACCAAGAGCTGCTCGAGGACTACAAGGACTACCTCGCCCACCACAACCTGGAACAGTGGAAGTCTACCGACCGCCGCTACCGCCACACGCGCCAGCGTTGCCGCGAACACAACGACCGCGAGTACTACAATTCCATCCTGCCCAACTGCACCGATGAGATGATCTGCAACATTGCCATCACCCTTATCTGCCAGACCGACGTGATGCTCAGGAACCTCATCGAGTACCACAAGCAAGCCTTCCTCGAGCAAGGCGGCATCCGCGAAGAAATGACGCGCGGCCGCCTCGCCTATCGTCGAGAGCACCCGCAGCAGCAGCCCGCAGCCACCACCAAAGCCCTCTCGCACCGTGAAGCCGCCCTCACAGCCCGAGAGCAACAACTCGCCGCCCGCGAGGCAGCCTTGACCGCCCGCGAGCAGGAGTTGACCATCAGGGAACAAGAATTAGCAAGACTCCTGCACCTGGCAAGGGAGATAGGGGATGATGGGAGAGATAGGAGATGATAAGAGATAATAGGAGATAATAGGAGATAATAGGAGATGATAGGAGTCTATAAAATCTCATGAGATCCTATCGAGTCCTACCCTATCAACCTCTACCCCCGCCCGCTCGATAACGGTATTTCTTGATAGATTTACCCCTTATAAGTAATGTATTTGAAAAATTCTTTTTATTTTTGTACCCAAAGAACACAAAAACGAGACAAAGACATGAAAAAGAGATTATTGATTGCCTTAGTGGCAGTGCTGGGAGTGATTGTTGCGGCTGATGCCTGCACCTCTGCCATCGTGAGCGGAAAACTGACTGCCAACGGGCGGCCGCTGATGTGGAAAAACCGCGACACCAACGACCTGAACAACCGCGTGGAGCGCATCGTGGCGCACGACGGCCTGATGGAGTTTGTCGCCCTGTTTGACGCACGCGACCTGCAGGACACGGCAGCGTGGATGGGCTTCAACGAAGCCGGCTTTGCCATCATGAACACGGCGTCCTACAACCTGAACGGCAATGACGGCGTGAAGAACATGGACCGTGAGGGCGAGCTGATGCGCTATGCCCTGGAACGCTGCAAGACGGTGGACGACTTTGAGAACCTGCTCAAGACCCTGCCCAAGCCCCTCGGCGTAGAGGCCAACTTCGGCGTCATCGATGCCCAGGGCAACGGGGCCTACTTTGAGACCGGCAACTTTAAATATGTGAAGTTTGACCTTGCCGATGCGACCAGCGGCATCCTCATGCGCACCAACTATTCCTATAGCGGCGAGAAAGACAAGGGCATGGGCTATGTGCGCGAGAAGAACGAGAAGCACCTGCTCGAGCCCCATATCATCAATCAGGACATCACCCCGGCGGTATTCACCGAGGAGCTGTCCCACACATTCTACAACTCGCTGATTGGCAGGGACTACACCCGCAGCGGCGACACCTGGATTGTGGATCAGGACTTCATCCCGCGCCGCATCTCGACGGCGAGTGTGGTCATCGAGGGCATCGTCCCCGGTGAGAATCCGCGCCTGACGACGATGTGGATCGCCCTGGGTTACCCCCCCTGTGCCGAAGTCTATCCCGTGTGGGTCGGTGAGGACGGAGTAGCTCCCGAGCTGACGGGCACTACTGCCGAGAACCACTCGGTGCAGTGCGACAAGGTGAACAAGCGCAAGCAGGAGGTCTTCCCCGTCGTCCGCGGCAACGGCAAGCAGTACCTGAACCTCTCCAAACTCTACAACAACGAGGGAACAGGCTACTGCCAGATCCTCACCCTGAAGAACCGCCAGGCCTACAAGCGCGGCTATGAGGAGATTGCCCGTCGCCGCGCCCTCTACAACAAGACCAAAAAGGGCAAAAACAAGAAATGACACGCCGGGGGGATGTGTCACCATTGGCTATGCCGAGCTAACGGTTCTCGGACATAAGGCCGATTAAGTATTCAAAAGCAAATGATGACACACCTTCGCCAACAAGAAATGAACGTGGAAGGAGATTTCACCATCCAAGAATGTAGCGTCTCGTCGAGCGCCTACATGCGACACTTGTGCACCATGTTCCTCGCCGACAACTGGTTGTGGCTGGTGGCACCCGTCGCTCTGTGCGCCGTGCTGGCGATATGGATCGACGTGCGCTTTGTCATCGTTGCGATGATGGTGCTCTTTATCGCCCTGCCCATGGTGCTGGCGCTGCTCTACTTCTACTACGGCCTCTCGCCCGAGGCGCGGTGGTCCATCATGGAAAAGACTGCGACCGTCGATGAGCAGGGCATCACCCTGAGCTTCACCGACGAACGAATGAAAACGCACGTCATCGGTTGGGATGACGTGCGCAATATCATAGAAAAAGATGATGCGTTGTTGCTGATGCTCAGCGGCAAGCGCTACACCTGCCTGATGCTGCCGGCATCAGTTGTAGATCCAGACGTCACGCAGGCGCTCAGGCAGTTCACCACGAAGGCCCATTAACGTTCCGTAATCGTCGCTGCGAGCGACATACACACAGGTAAACCCCTTGTAGTCCAGCAACTTCATATAAGGAACAAGGGCTGCATACTTTGCCTTGAAGCTATCCAGTTCCTGCTGATTGCGCAGGGTCGCGATGACCATGTAATATTTTCCCGAGGTGTTGCCCACGGCAGCAATACCTGGATGATTGTCCACTACCTCAACAGGCTGTGCCACAACGCCCTGCTGGACCGATACGCCCAACTGCTGGGACTGCGGCGCGGTGACTTCGGGAGCCATACCGGCCATGCCATGGTTGCGGTCCACGATAATGGGGGTGGAGAGCAAAACGCCGAGGCCTATCAGCACAGCGACCGATGCTGCAATCTGGGCAGCTTTGCGGCCGAACAGGTTGGGCTTGTCAGGAACAACAGCCGTGCGGGCAGCCTCTTGATCAGCAAGCTCTTGCTCAAGGACTGATACCGTCTTGAGTTCCATATCCGACAGACCGTAGAAGCCGTCGCAAGCATATTCGTTCTGGAAAGGCACAAACTCCATGCGACTGTCGCCACAAGCCTTGAAATAGCCCAAGCGGCCCATGGAAACCTCATTGCCTCCTGACAGTTGCTGACGGAATGCCGTAACGCTATCGGCGATAAAACGCATAGCCTCGTTATAATCCAAGCCCTCGCGGCGGACGATCGACTGAGCAATCAACCCGTCGTTGTGCGAGACGCTGGAGTTGAAGGTAATCAAGCGTTGGGGACGCCCCATCACCTCAGAGTCCTCGTCATAGCCAGCAATGCCATAGTTGGCGATAAACGCGCCCCATCCGGGAACGACCACACAATCGTGGCGCGTCATCAAGTACTCTATATGTTCAATTATCGAAAACATCATACAAAAGTACACAGTTTCAACTCCACGGCAAAATATTTGACCTTAAAAATCGCCAAAAAAGTTATTAACAAAAGCCGTATGGGCTATTTGCCGAAAAGCTTGCTATAGGCCGCAGCCTTCTTCTCAAGCGGCAACGGATAGGCCCGAGAGGTAGAAGGCATCCGCCAGAAAGTGATGTGATGGCAACCGACTTGAACCGCTACAGGAACGCCAATCGCCGGAACATCAATACCGGCCTGAGCGGCACTGACTCCAGAGGCTTTCTCGCCGGTAGTAATCACGGTCGTGATCGACGGATGTTGATCCAGAAGCGCCTCAAGGTCAATAGGCTCGACAATCTCGAGGAACTTGTCGCTGGCGTTATCCTTGAGCCGACGAACGGCCATCGCCGTGTCCCACAGGGCGATACCTTCGCGGTCAAGCATCGCCTTAATGGCCGGGAGGTCAAAACATCGGGCATCATTATTCCAGAAATAGTCCTTATCCTGATGAAAGATAAGGCCCATTACCCGCCAGAAGTCATTAATCTTGTTGGGGTAGAAAAAAGGCATGGACCAGCGTTCCTCCTTCGGCGGGAACGTACCCAGGAAAAGGCATCTAGCACCGTTGGGGATATAGGGCGGCCAGGGATGCCGTTCAATGTGTGGTTGATGATTGTTCATGTCAGCAAAAATAGCGAAAAAATGATAATCGAAAGATGTTTTTCCCGAAAAAAGTACCCAATATTGCATTTTTTACTAACTTTGCAGTTTAGAATACAAAATCAAAAATATAAAGAATATGAATATCCGTAATCTATTTCTACTTGCAATCATCTCGCTCGTTCTTGCAGCGTGCAATCCCAGCGAGAACATTGCCTACATGACTAACATCGATGAGATCCCTTCAGCGGAACTTGCCGCCGCCAAGGTTAAGGCCGGTGACTTCACCATTAGACCTGGTGACATGTTGCACATCAATGTGTCAGGATCCAATGAGGACGCTGTGAAACCATTCAACAAAGTTCAATACATTAGCACTCTCGGTAGCTCAAGCTATAATAGTGGAGACC
>JAEEGF010991778.1_pt1 | contig 11734 bp, 14 predicted proteins | sample 9134171 | NCBI WGS metagenome assembly JAEEGF01 (sample SAMN16246542, study PRJNA631951) | gut metagenome | biome: gut microbiome; feature: rumen; material: AP-attached | host: Bos | place: Iran: Karaj | collected 2018-10 | reverse complement strand
AGGGGGGCGATGGCGTCGAGTTTGTCGGCTAGCTCGTCGCTTCCGATATCGCCTGCATGCCACACCTCGTCACAGTCGGCAAAGTGCTGAGCATAGCGGTCATCCCACCACGCGTGCGTATCGCTGATCAGGCCTATCTTTTTCATAAATTACACCTCAGATGGCAAACTCCATCAAACGAGCCAGGTACTTGCCAATGATATCAAACTCCAGATTCACCACGGTGCCCACCTCGATGCAGTGGAAGTTAGTGATTTCACGAGTATAGGGAATGATGGCCACCTGAAAACTGTCGCGCTCACTATTGCACACAGTAAGCGACACACCATTGACGGTCACACTACCCTTCTCTACAGTGACATACCCCTTGCGGGCCATCTCGGGAGCCACCTCATACTTGAAGGTGAAATAATGGCTGCCATCCACTTCCTTAACATCGGTGCAGACGGCCGTCTGGTCCACATGGCCTTGAACGATATGGCCGTCGAGGCGTCCCTGGATGAGCATCGAGCGCTCCACGTTCACCTCATCACCCACTTTCAGCAGGCCCAAGTTGCTGCGGTCCAGCGTCTCCTGGATTGCCGTCACGGTATAGGTCCCGTCTCCGGGCAGTTCCACGACAGTGAGGCACACACCATTGTGCGACACACTCTGGTCTATCTTCAACTCATCGGTGAAACTGCACTTGAGGGTGATGTGCAGGTTTCCTCCGTCCTTGCGCAGCGCAACAACACGCGCCGCTTCTTCTACGATTCCTGAGAACATTTCTACTCTAATAATATTGAATACACTTTATTTATTTACCTAAAAAATAAAACGCAGTCCTGCCGACTTTATTGCATCGGCAAGCGCACAATCCGTTAGCGGGCACTTTAAGATTGATAATGCCAATGTTAAAAAACGCTAATCGAGTAATTTTTTCATCATTTTCGGAATAACGAGCCCTCCCTTTTGTTAATTTTGCCATGTAATAATTGCAATACATTCAAGATTGATGGGAAAAACATATATTCATATTGGGGAAGAGATCCGCAACGAACTGGAGGCACAAGGACGCAGTGTCCTGTGGCTATCCCAACAACTAGGCTGTAACAGCACTAACCTCTACAACATCTTTCAGCGCGACAACATCAGCACCGACCTGTTGCTCAAGGCCAGCATTGCCCTCAAGAAGGATTTTTTTGCGCTGTACTCGCGGCTGCTAACCCGGCCTATCAACAAATAAAGCTCACATCGGCCTCTGTCGAGCCATACTCTTTATTCCACAAAAAAATCCCCGCCTCCTGAACACCAGGGACGGGGAGCAAGCTGTTTAGAAGTTAATATACTTAAAGTCTAGTGGCGGGGACGCCCTTCGACGATAAGCCCAGAATTAGCCCGGCAAACGACGATCACTTGCCGAACTGCTCAAAGAAGAGCGTATAGGACGTCTTGTCAACAAGCTCCTCGGGACCAAAGAACTGGATAGGTCCGGGATAGATGTAGCAGGTCTCAAGCGCCCATTGCTCGCGATTGTCAACGAAATGTTTGAACGGTGCGCCATCAAGGTCAACCAGCGCCTTGCGGATAACCGGTTTATCCTTACCTGAGCGACGCTCAATGTTCATCATCATGGTGATGGGCACACCACAGGCTACCCAGTCTTGAGCCTTGCGTCCCAGGTGGGTGATGGCCGACATGTAACCGGTAGCGCCCACAAAGATGAGGTGCGATGCGTTATAGCCCAACGAGTAGCAATAGTCAGCATCAAAATTCGACGGGAAGGAGCAACGTCCCTCGTAGCCAAAGAAGTGGTGCTGCGTTTTAAACTTGATGCGTTCAATCTCACCAGCCTCGTAACGCATGTCGAGCACATGGCCCACCATGCGGCTGAGCAGACGCTCGCTCTCAATCTGTGACACCATCACGTTGCCATGCTCATCACGGTCCAACGCAAGCTGACGAGCCACGTCGTCGGGGAGCGAGTCGTAAACCGTGCGGTTCTCCTCGCTGAGGTGCTCACGCACGAATTCAGTCTGAGCCTCGTCACGCAAATCGGGAATTTCGGGATACTTGGTAAGCATCTCGTTGAGCTCGGCGATGAGCTTCTTCATTGTGGGAACAAACTCAACGATGCCCTCAGGAACAAGGACAGTGCCGTAGTCCATACCCATGTCGTGACGCTTAACGACCACGTCGGCAATCTCCTCAGCAATGCTATGCAGGGTCATGTTGCGAGCCTCAACCTCCTCACTGATGATGCAGTAGTTGGGGCGGGTCTGCAATGCGCATTCCAGAGCAATGTGCGAAGCCGAGCGGCCCATCAGTTTCATAAAGTGCCAGTATTTCTTGGCAGAGTTACAGTCACGGGCTACATTTCCAATAAGTTCACTATAGACCTTGGTTGCAGTATCAAAGCCGAAGGAAATTTCGATATGCTCATTCTTGAGGTCGCCGTCGATGGTCTTGGGTACGCCAATCACCTGAACGCCAGAGTCATGTGCCTTATAGTACTCGGCCAAAACAGCAGCGTTGGTATTGCTGTCGTCGCCACCGATGATGACCACTGCAGTGATTTTGAGTTCGCGCAGGATAGCCAAGCCAGCCTCAAATTGCTCAGGCGTCTCAAGTTTTGTACGGCCTGAACCAATCATGTCAAAACCACCTGTGTTACGGTACTGTTCAATCAGGTCGTCGGTCAGCTCGATGTAGCGGTGCTTCACCAGGCCATTGGGACCGCCCAAGAATCCGTACAGGCGGCAGTACTTGTTCAGCGCCTTGATACCATCAAACAGACCACAGATCACATTGTGACCACCAGGGGCCTGTCCGCCACTCAAGATTACACCCACATTGAAGGGCTTTTCGGGCGGCATCGCCGAGTCGTCGCGCTCAAACGTCAATTGAGGCATGCCATAAGTGCAGGGGAACAGTTCACGGATGGCTTCTTGATCAGCCACCGACTGCGTGGGCTCGCCCTCGACCGCACGAACTGGACACCTTAGGGTTGCGGGCAACTTGGGCCGATAAGTCAGCCTCATGTGCTCAAGATAACTCTTATTATCAGTCATATCTTTGGTTATTTGGTTTGTATAAACGATTAAACAATCTCTTTTACGCCCACAAAAGTACTGCAAATTTGTCACGCATGCAACATAAAATCTTAACAAATTCTCAATAATCGTAGCCCAATTTAGATTTTTTGACAGTTTTGGGTCAAAAACCGATGATTTCTCACCATAATGGGGCCGTAAAAAACAATCCGAAACAGGCTCAGAACCCTTGTTTCGCGCGATAATGACGTCGATATCACGCAGGTGTAATCATGTGACAATTCCATTTTTCCCAGGGATTGCTTGGTGTGTTTTGAAAAAGTTAGTAACTTCGCAAGTTAAAAAACAACCAAACGACTAAAAAGACTAGAACGACATGAAGGGAATTGTTTTAGCAGGAGGCTCTGGCACACGGCTTTATCCCGTGACTAAGGGCATATCCAAACAACTGATACCTATCTACGACAAGCCGATGGTGTATTATCCCATTTCGGTACTGATGCTTGCCGGCATCCGTGAGATATTGATCATCTCCACACCACAGGACTTGCCCATGTTCCGCCGACTGCTGGGCGACGGCCATGACATAGGCGTTCATTTTGAGTATGCCGAGCAGCCACGCCCCGAGGGGTTGGCTCAGGCCTTCATCATCGGCGAAGAGTTTGTGGGTGATGATAACGTGTGCCTGGTGCTGGGCGACAACATCTTCTACGGTCAAAGCTTTACCCAGATGCTGCTTGATGCCGTGGAGCGTACCGAGCGTGAAGACGTATGCACACTGTGGGCTTATGCCGTGAAAGACCCCAACCGTTTCGGTGTGGTAGCCTTTGACGAGGAGGGCAAGGCGACCAGCCTGGAGGAGAAGCCCGAGCACCCCAAGAGCAACTATGCCGTAACTGGCCTGTACTTCTACCCCAACGATGTGGTGGAAATTGCCAAGCACATCAAACCCAGCGCTCGAGGCGAACTTGAGATTACCACGGTGAACCAGGAATTCCTGGCCCAAGACCGTGTACACGTGCAGACGTTGGGCCGCGGCTTTGCCTGGCTCGACACCGGCACGAGTGACTCGATGGTCGATGCATCCAACTTTATCGGCACCATCGTGAACATGCAGGGAGTACAAGTGGCTGCCCTTGAGGAAATCGCCTTCCGCAAGGGATGGATTAACGCTGAGCAACTCCTAGCCCTTGCCGAGCCTATGCAGAAGAACCATTATGGACAATACCTTATCAAGCTTGCCCATCAGCATGGAAAGTGACACCCTCTACAACAAGCCGCAGCTCATCGAGCTTCCCAAAATCAATGATCCGCGCGGCAACCTCACCTTTATCGAAAGCGGTGTGCATGTGCCGTTTGAGGTGCAGCGCAACTATTGGATCTATGACGTTCCCAGCGGTATGTGGCGTGACGGACACGCCTTCAGGCAGCAGCGGGAATTTCTGGTGGCTTTGAGCGGTAGCTTCGATGTGGTGGTGAATACGGGTGACGGAGAACAGACATTCCACCTGTGCCGCCCTCAAATTGGATTGTATGTTCCCAATATGACATGGCGCTATATCAACAATTTCTCAACCAACTCAGTAGCTCTCATACTCACTAATACCCTGTACGATGAACAGGAATACATTACTGACTATGAGGAATTTCTAGCTTTAACCAACAAGAGCAATGAATAGTATTGAAAAAATCAAGATTCACAACCAGTCACACCTCAACGACTGCCGCATCATCGCACTGAACCGCCACCAACACGCCAACGGGAACCTCACCGCTATCAACAATGGCGTGGAGCTGCCGTTTGACATCAAGCGGACATTCTATATTTATGATGTTCCCAGCGGAGCTGAACGCGGCGGCCACAGCCACTATACCTGTCACGAGTTCATCATCGCCATCAGTGGCAGCTTTGACGTGACCATCGATGATGGCACGGACCATTATACCTACACGCTCAACCGTCCCTATCAAGGTCTGCTGGTTGTGCCTGGCATCTGGCGCACGCTGCAGAATTTCTCTTCAGGGTCGGTTTGCCTGGCGTTGGCATCACACCACTTTGATGAGGATGACTACGTGAGGGAATACGAGCAATTCCTGAAACTGAAGAACGGCCACCAGAGCGATTAATATTATAGACCCTACAACCTAACAAAGGCATGAAGAGATACCCATTCCTAGACTTGGCGCTAACCAATGCGCCCTATGCCGACGAACTGAAAGCGGCAGCAGCCGACGTGATTGAGAGCGGACGCTACCTGCACGGTAAACAAACAGAATTGCTGGAGCAGGAGATCGCCCAACTGTGCCAAACGCGGAACTGCGTGGGCGTGAGCAATGGACTGGATGCGCTCAGGCTCATCTTGCGTGCATACAAGGAAATGGGTTTCATGCACGATGGTGACGAAGTCATTGTACCAGCCAATACATACATTGCCAGTGTGCTTGCCATCAGCGATAACGGGTTAATACCCGTGCTGTGCGACGTTAGGGAGGACACGATGAACATGGACTCCCGCCTGCTCGACGGCTTGATTACACCGCGCACCCGCGCCATTATGCCAGTTCACCTCTACGGCACTCCATGCTGGGACAATGAACTCGTGAGAGTGGCCAGAGAGCACGACCTGCGCATCATCGAGGATAATGCCCAAGCCATCGGCGCGGTGAGCGACACGGCAGGGTTGAACGGAACTTTCATTACTGGCGGATTGGGAGATGTTGCCGGCATCAGTTTCTATCCTACAAAGAATCTGGGTGCCCTGGGTGACGGAGGTTCCGTTGTTACCAATGACGACACACTGGCTGCCACAGTAAAAGCTCTGGCAAACTATGGGTCTGACCGCCGATACCATAACATCTATACGGGCTATAATTGCCGTCTTGACGAAATCCAAGCAGCCTTGTTGCGCGTCAAGCTTCGTTATTTGGAACACGAAAACAGCACTCGCTCTGCTGTTGCACAAGCCTATCATGACAGCATCGACAATCCCCGGGTAAAGGCTCCCTGCATTTTTGAAGGCATCAAGCAGACATGGCATCAGTTTGTGGTGCGTGTCGAAGGCCGAGACGACTTCCGCGCCTACCTTGACGGACAAGGCATTGGCACAGACATACATTATGCCATTCCACCACACAAGCAGCCTTGCTATCAAGGACTCATGCACGCGCCTCTTCCCGTTACCGAACGGTTAGCCGATGAAATCGTCTCGCTCCCCATCGCCCACCCCATTACTCCTGATGACGCCCGCGCCATTGCTGCGGTAATCAACCAGTATTGAAAACACTGCACTGACATGAGCAACAAGGGTTTCAATCGGTTTGTAATGCTCAGCCTGCTGGCGTTGCTGCCCATCTTGCTGCTTGTGGGCGTATATGTCATTAGAGATCCTTTTGGTGTTTTATCGCCATACAACGGCAAGGCTCCGGCTACTGTCGATACTGTCCAGCTCACCGTCAACACCGGCTACCTCTCGACCGAATCGTTCCGCTACTTTGAACCCTCGCGCCACTACGATTCCTTTATTTTCGGCTCATCTTTATCGGGCTATTACCGTATCCAGGACTGGCAAAAACACCTGCCTAGCGGAGCCAGCGCATTTCACTTCAATGCATCACGCGAGACCTTGCACGGCATCCTGAACAAGCTGAACTACTTAAAAAGACAAGGCGTCATAGTCAAAAACGCCCTCATTGTCATGGAGGATGAAATGCTCAAGCGCATGCCTCTAGACGGCGACATCCTTTACGTGCAGCATCCGCTGACAGCCTCCAACGTATCGTGGTGGAAGTTCCACCAACTCTACTTTAATGCATTCAGGCATCCAGAGCTGGCGGCCTATACTATTTATCCCTCGGCCGCCACTACACGGCTAGTGCTAGAAAAAGGATATGCCACAACCGATATTCCTGATCGCATCGAGGCTCTCAACGAGTCCTATTACGGCAGCATTGACTCTATCATTGCCGCTGATTCCGAGGCCTTTTTTACTCCAGACCATTTGGCCCGTTATCGCCAGCCCATGAGGCTGATGCCATGCCCTGACAAAGTAACGCCCCAAACAGAGGCCCTGCTCAAAGACATCGCGGCAGCACTGGCAAGCCAAGGGACTGACTACCAAATCATCATACCGCCGCACTACGCCTGGGAGGCCATCAGCAGCCACGATTTATTCAAATTGGAACAGATATTCGGCATGGAGCGGGTGCATGACTACAGTCACGATGCCGCCATGGGCACCGATCTGCATTACTATTATGACGACGGGCATTTAACCGCACGGCAATGCGCACGCCTCATGGATAGCGCATACCTGCATGCGGTGAGCCTGCCATCAATATTCTTGTAATCACTTCCCTTTCAGGATTTCCCACGAGAGACGCTGCGCCTTCTTCAGACTGGTGGGGCTAGAAGCATCGATACCGTATTTCTCGGCGGGTGGGATAACCACTGCCGTTCCAGGCCGCACATTATTGGGATCACTGATTATTGACTTGTTTTCCTCATAGATATATACCCAGAACCACGGACTGCCATAATACTTGTCAGCCAGCGTACTGAGCACAATCTGAGATGTCACGGTATCGGTTATCACTTCGGCTTCTTCCACTACAGCAACCGTGTCACTGTCGGCGACTGCTACTGCTGTCTGCTGATTTTCATTATGGCCGCCACAACGGGTAAAGGCCCAGACTAACAGGCCTACAATCACAAGTGCAGGGAGCAACCACTGCATCAATCGATTCCTGTTCCTTGTGGACTGCTGTCGCGAAATCTGCTCTTGAGTCGGAGTGAACGTATTGCGAGGTGCGGGACGATAGAAATAATCATCCTCTTCAGGCTCGGGTTCCGGTTTAGGGGGCTCGGGTTCACGGGAAGACGGTCCATCTATGGGGATTCCCATGAGCGGTTCCTTAGAATATGGTCTTTGTTCCTCTTGAGGCATCTGTTGAGGCTCCTCTTGAGTGCTCTCTACAGTGACACCAAATGCCGCTAGTGCCCGATGTCCCACGGGCTCCTCAGTCACCACAGGTTCGGGCTCGGGCTCGGGTTCAGAAATCGGCTCTGGTTCGGGCTCTGGTTCAGAAGTCGGTTCGGGGTCTTGAATTGGTTCGGGTTCAAGAGTTGCCTCATCAGATTTGGCTTCACCTTCTGTCCCAAGTTGTTCCTCGGCGAAGAGAGATGGATATTTCTTGTCGATTTCGGCCAGGCGTTCATCATTCACGGCATCGTTCAAGTACACCGTCTCAAATTGAGCAAACGGCTGATTAATGGCCTCGGCCAAGGACTTTTCAGGAGTGAATGTGACTTTCTTGTAGCTCTTGATTTCCACAGCCTGGCCAGTGACGACATTTACACTCTTACGAGGCTTAACAACGGTCACCTTAAACGTACCGATACCCTTGATCTTCACATTCTCCCCATCGATGAGTGTTTGAGATACAGTGGCGAAGAGCTCACGAAGGAAGAGTTCACACACACGCTTGGTGGTCGAAGTGGCCTCGGCCATCAGGTGCGCTAGTTCAACTAATGTGATTTTGTTGTTCATAAATCCGCCTCCGTTACTTGATCTTTGTCTTTAATACATGGCTAATCTTGAAAGTGAGTTGCACCCTGGGCGGTACCAGCATACGACGACCGGTACTGGGATGAACCATCACACGCTCGTCGCGTTTCTTAGGCTCAAAAGTGCCAAAACCCGGGATGACCACCGAATCCATTTCTCCACAACGGGTGCGCAATACGCCTGCCAAGGCTTCCAGCAACTTGCTCACGTCCCGTGGCGATCGTCCCAGATTGCCGGCCACAGTCTCCACCAATTTCTTATTATCCATCGCCAAGTAAATCTTTTTTATATCAGAGTGCAAATTTAGTGATTATTTTTGTCATTTGGCATTTTTCTTTTAATTTTGTCCATCGAATAATACTGACAAACATCAATCATTATGAGAAAAATCGTTATCTTGGACGGATATGCCGGCAATCCCGGCGACCTCTCATGGGAGCCCATGAAGGCTCTTGCCCCCTGTGACATATATGACTTTGGCACTGCCGACACCGTGGTGGAGCGCTGCCGTGATGCAGAAATGGTGTTGACCAATAAGGTCCCCATCGATGCCGCTACCATCGCTCAATTACCTGAACTGAAGTACATCGGCGTAATGGCGACAGGCTTTAATGTAGCCGACATTGACGAGGCCCGCCGCCGCGGTATCGTGGTGACCAATGTGCCGGCCTATAGTACCGACAGTGTTGCCCAACTCACCATCGCCCACCTGCTCAACATTTGCTGGCAGCCCCAGCACTATACCGACGAGGCCCACGATTTGAAGTGGACCAACTGTGGCAGCTACGCTTACTTTAACACACCTCTTATTGAGTTGGCAGGCAAGCAGATGGGTATTGTAGGACTGGGCAACATCGGTAGCGCTGTAGCTCGCATGGCCCTGGCAATGAATATGCATGTCATGGCCTATACCAGCAAAAGCCAAGACCAACTTCCCGAAGGCATCATCAAGGCTGACAACCTGGAACACCTTCTGCGCACTAGCGATGTGCTGACCATGCACTGCCCCCTCAACGCCAATACCACTGGCATGATCGATGCCAATGGGCTGGCAATGATGAAAAAAGGGTCCATCGTGCTCAACATGGCTCGCGGCGCCTTGATTGTAGAACAAGACCTGGCCGATGCTCTTAACAGCGGCCATCTGTATGCTGCCGCAGTGGATTGCACCTCGGTCGAGCCGCCTGCTGCCGACCACCCCTTGCTGAGTGCACGCAATTGCTATATCACGCCCCACATCGGCTGGACAAGCTTTGAGGCTCGACTTCGCCTGATGAATGTCATCACCAGCAATGTTGCCGCCTATCTCAGCGGTAATCCCGTCAACGTGGTCAATTAAGAAAAACAGATTTAAAACCATTGTGAACTTTTCAGTATGAACAACGACTTTAAAGATATCAGCGAGGCTCTTGCTTGGGCCGAAGGCACCCACTGCGCCATAACCGTATGTGACCTGGAAGGGAAAGTGATTTTTATGAACGAGCGGTCACGTGCCACCTTTGACAAGGAGGGGCGCACAATGCTCGGCCAAAACCTAATGCCCTGCCACAGCGAGAAATCGCAGGAAAAAATCCGCCATATGATTGCAACCGACACCGTCAACTGCTACACCATTGACAAGCAGGGCGTCAAGAAAATGATTTATCAGACACCCTGGCGCCGTGACGGAAAGGTGTGCGGAATGGTGGAGATTTCTATGGTCATTCCTCAGGAGATGCCTCATTACGTCCGCTAGAAGGAATACTTTCTGTTTTTGTCGTCAAAGGAACTTTTACCAACCGTTAAGTATATGAAAAAGAGGTTTTTAATTACACTCATTGCGGCCCTGTGCATCGCAATTGCTGGTGACGCTTGCACCTCAGCAATCGTGAGCGGCAAGTTGACAGCCAATGGCCGGCCCCTGTTGTGGAAAAACCGCGACACCAACGACCTGAACAACCGCGTAGAACGCATCAAGGCCCATGACGGACTGATGGAGTTTGTCGCACTGTTCGATGCACGTGACTTGCAAGACACTGCCGCATGGATGGGTTTTAACGAGGCTGGATTTGCCATTATGAACACAGCGTCCTACAACCTGAACGGGAACGACGGCGTAAAAAATATGGACCGTGAGGGAGAACTCATGCGATATGCACTGGAACGCTGTAAGACTGTGGATGATTTCGAAGGATTGCTGAAAACCCTGCCCAAACCCTTGGGCGTGGAGGCCAATTTCGGAGTCATCGATGCTCAAGGCAACGGTGCCTACTTCGAGACAGGTAATTATAAATATGTGAAATTTGACCTGGCCGATGCACCTGACGGCATACTCACCCGCACGAACTATTCCTACAGCGGCGAGAAAGACAAGGGCATGGGATATGTACGCGAAAAGAACGAGAAACGGTTGCTCGCTCCCCACATCGCAGCTCAAGACATCACCCCTGCCGTATTTACCGAGGAGCTTTCACGCACGTTCTACAATGCACAATTAGGTAAGGATTTCACCCGTAGCGGCGACAACTGGATTGTAGATCAGGACTTTATTCCCCGCCGCATTTCTTCGGCCAGTATTGTTATCGAGGGCATCATCCCCGGCGAGAGCCCATTGTTGACGACGATGTGGATTGCCCTGGGTTATCCGCCCTGCGCCGAGGTATTTGCCGTATGGGTCGGTGAAGACGGAGTGGCACCTGAGTTGACCGGAACTACAGCCGATAATCATTCCACACAATGTGACCGCGTGAACAAGCGCAAGGCTGAAGTATTCCCCGTTGAGCGTGGCAACGGTAAACAATACCTCAATCTGTCGAAACTTTACAACAACGAGGGTACAGGCTACTGCCAGACACTTGCTCTGAAGAACCGTCAGGCCTACAAACGCGGCTATGAGGAAATCGCCCGTCGCCGCGCCCTTTACAGCAAAACGAAGAAGAGAAAGTAATAGACACGGGAATGACCATCGGGAACTGCAGCGTCTCCTCAAGCGGTTACATGCGGCGATTGTGCTACATGTTCCTCGCCGACAACTGGTTGTGGCTGATTCTGCCCGTTGCAGTGTGCGGCATACTAGCCATCTTTATTGATGTGCGTTTTGTCATCGTGGCGATGATGGTGCTGTTCATCGTGCTACCCATGATATTAGCGTTGCTCTAC
>JAEEGF010784791.1_pt1 | contig 11734 bp, 10 predicted proteins | sample 9134171 | NCBI WGS metagenome assembly JAEEGF01 (sample SAMN16246542, study PRJNA631951) | gut metagenome | biome: gut microbiome; feature: rumen; material: AP-attached | host: Bos | place: Iran: Karaj | collected 2018-10 | reverse complement strand
TCCGAACTCGGCAGTTAAGCTCCTTATCGCCGATGATACTGCATATCATCATGTGGGAAAGTAGGTCGCCGCCAAGGATTTTTGCACAAGCCCCGTCGAGCTTCCGAGCTCCGGGGCTTTTTGCGTTATCCGAGACTTCGCTGCAGGCCGCTTGCTCTTCTTCAGGGCCCGGGCGTGTTCCGGCAGAGTGCGGACGGCCTGTCTGTTAGACAACCTGCCTGCATTCGCGTATGTTCTTCGCCTACGAGGTACCGCACATGGCTATATGTCGCATAATCAATCTGCAGAGTGACAAGGACTGGACAAAGGCTGGCCAGTGGCTTGAGGAGCGCGCCCATCCCGGCGGGGGCGACGTCGAGGGACAGGTGCGCGAAATCATCGCCAATGTCAAAAGTCGCGGCGACGCGGCGCTGATAGACTACACCGCCCGCTTCGACTGCCCTGGCTTTGCCGGCCCCATCCGCGTGAAGCCCCAGGACATCGCCAGGGCGGCCGCAACGGTTCCCGCCGAGGACCGCGAGTGCATCGCCCAGGCCGCTGGCAACATCAGGGCCTTCCACGAGCAGCAGAAGGAGAAGAGCTGGTTCACCACCCGTCCCGACGGCAGCATACTCGGCCAGATGGTGAATCCCGTGGGCCGCGTCGGCCTCTACGTGCCGGGCGGCAAGGGCGGCAACACCCCGCTGGTGTCCAGCTTCCTCATGAACGCCATACCAGCCCTCGTGGCGGGCGTGCCGGAGATCGCCGTCTGCACGCCCTCCCGCAACGACGGCACCATCAATCCGGTCATTCTGGCGGCCGCCCATCTGCTCGACATCAGCGAAGTCTACTGCGTCGGCGGCGCCTGGGCCGTGGCCGCCATGGCCTACGGCACCCAGACCCTGGCGCCCGTGGACGTCATTGCCGGTCCGGGCAACATTTTCGTGACCACGGCCAAGCGCCTTGTCCAGGGTGCGGTCGGCATCGACATGATAGCCGGCCCCAGCGAGGTGTGCGTGGTCGCCGACGGCTCGGCCGACGTCAAGTGGCTGGCCGCAGACCTGCTCAGCCAGGCCGAGCACGATCCGCTGGCCTCGGCCATCTGCATCGTCTTCGACCAGCATCTAGCCGATGCCCTCCAGGCCGAGCTCGAGGAGCAGTGCGCCAAGCTTCCCCGCTCCGCCATCGCCGGCCGCTCGCTCATGGACTGGGGCGCCATCGTCGTGGTGCCGAACCTGAGCTGCGCCTTGGCCGTCGCCAACCGCATCGCCCCGGAGCACCTCGAGCTCTCGCTCAGGGACCCCTGGGCCGCGCTTCCCTACGTGAAGAATGCGGGCGCCGTCTTCATGGGCCACTACAGCCCCGAGCCCGTAGGCGACTACTTCGCCGGCCCCAACCACGTCCTGCCCACCCTCGGCACGGCGAGGTTCTCTTCCGCGCTTTCCGTACAGACTTTTTGCAAAAAGACGAGTATCGTGGCTACGTCCCGCGAGTTCGTGAGCGAAAGCAGGCAGGCCATAGCGACCCTTGCCCGCCTGGAAGGGCTTGAAGCCCACGCCCGCTCCGTCGAGATCCGCTAGGCCACGCGACAGCCGGTTTCTGGCGGAGCCAACGCCCGCCTGCGGCCGAAAGACAAGGAACGCCATGAAAGTCGTAACCAAGACCGAAATCACCGCCTATCCGCTCCTTTCCCGTGGCAAGGTCCGCGACATCTACGCCGTGGACGACGCGACCCTGCTCATCGTGACCACGGACCGCATGAGCGCCTTCGACGTCATCATGAGTCGCCCCATTCCCTACAAGGGCGTCATCCTCAACCAGATCACCCTGTTCTGGATGGACATGTTCAGGGATCTCGTGCCCAACCACATCGTCGAGCGCGACGCGGACAAGTTCCCCCAGGCCCTCGCGCCCTGGCGCGACGAGCTCGAGGGCAGGGCCGTCCTCGTGCGCAGGGCCAAGCCCCTGCCCATCGAGTGCATCGTGCGTGGCTACCTCTCCGGCTCCGGCTGGAAGGCCTACCAGCAGACTGGCGAAGTCTGCGGCCACAGGCTTCCCGAAGGCCTCAGGGAGTCCGACAAGATCGAGCCCGCCATCTTCACGCCCTCCACCAAGGCCGAGCTCGGCGCCCACGACGAGAACATCAGCGTCGAGCGGGCTGCTGAGCTCATCGGCCCCGATGCCGCGCGCCAGGTCGAGCAGACGGCGCTCGCCATCTACGAGAAGGGCCGGGCCTACGCCGCCGAGCGCGGCATAATCGTTGCCGACACCAAATTTGAATTCGGCTTCGTCGACGGCAAAATCCACCTCATCGACGAAGTGCTCACCCCCGACTCGTCCCGCTTCTGGGCCGCAGACAAGTACGAGCCAGGCCACGGCCAGCCCAGCTTCGACAAGCAGTACCTGCGCGATTGGCTGAAGCGGCAGCCCTGGAACATGCAGCCTCCGCCTCCGGTGCTCCCGGACGAGGTTGCCGATGTCACCGCTGGAAAGTACCGCGACGCCTACCGCATACTGACCGGCTCCGAGCTCAAGATTTAAACCGTGCATCAAGGAGAGACTATGCTTCTCGAAGGAAAGAAAGCCCTCATACTCGGTGTGGCCAACAACCGGAGCATCGCCTGGGGCATCACCCAGCAGTTCAAGCAGGCCGGCGCCCGCCTCGCCTTCAGCTATGTCAACGACGCCATCAAAAAGCGCGTTGAACCCCTGAGCGAGGAGGTCGGCGGCGAGTTCACCTTCAAGTGCGACGTCTCCAGCGACGAGGACATCGCGGCCGCGGCCGCGCTCGTGAAGGAGAAGTGGGGCGACGTGGACATCCTGGTGCACTCCCTGGCCTTTGCCAACCGCGACGACTTGAACGACGACTTCATCAAAACGTCCCGCGAAGGCTTTCATCTGGCGCTCGACGTGTCCTCCTACTCCCTGATTGCCCTGTCCCGCGCCTTCGAGCCCCTCATGCACGACGGCTCCTCCATCCTAGCCATGACCTACCTGGGTTCCACGCGCGTCGTGCCATCCTACAACGTCATGGGCGTCGCCAAGGCCGCACTGGAATGCTCCATGCGCTACCTTTCCTTCGATCTGGGTGCCAAGGGCATACGCATCAACTGCATCAGCTCCGGTCCCATCAAGACCCTGGCGGCCTCCGCCGTGCACGCGCTGAAGACCTCCCTCTCCCAGGCCGCCGACATGGCGGCCATCCACCGCAACGTGGAGCCCACCGACGTGGGAGGCCTTGCCACCTTCCTGGCCTCCGACCTCGGTCGCGCCGTCACCGGCCAGGTCATCTACTGCGACAACGGCTTCAACAACTCCGTCGGCAAGGTCTAGGCATGGACGTCGGAACCATGAACGACATCGGCATCACGCTGGCCGGTGTCATCGGCGTTGCCTTGTTCTACTTCATCGGCAAGAAGTCCTTTGACAAGGATCAGCGCAGGGAGGGCTCCTCCAAAAAGTCCGGGCAGAGATCCTGCCCCGGGCGCTAGCCGAAAAATGACTTGCCTTTTGCCGGCCGTTTGCGTACCAGACGGCTGAAGTTCATGCGGAGAGATGTCCGAGTTGGCCGAAGGAGCACGATTGGAAATCGTGTAACGGTGGAAGCCGTTCTAGAGTTCGAATCTCTATCTCTCCGCCACCGCAAGACTGCAGTGCAGGCTCCGGCGTTCCCAAAGGAATGCCGGAGCCTGCTTTGCGTTGGGGAATCGGCGCGGACGGACCTGCGTGCGGGAAGCGCTTTTCCCGATGATGGACGTCCTGAGAAGCTCTCCAGGCTGCTCTTCCTGCCCGCACGGCATTGCCGTCCAGCACGCGAAGCGCTGCGAGGCCAGCAAGACCCTGAGTTGCAGCTCTATGGGGACGATGAGAGGGGGACTGCGCGAGAAGAGGATGCGCGCGAAGGCCGAGGTGGCCAGGAAGAAGCCTTTCTTATTGCTCCCCCTCCAGCGACTTGAGGGCTGCAGCCCCATCGGCGGGGACGGCAAGGCCGTCGCGCTGGAAAGGAAGGTGAACGAACTGCGCATGCGCGCCGCAACGGCTTGGGGGCTACTGGCGGAAGGCCAGCCCTCGGCGCCGGCATTGCCGCCCAGGGGGTTCGAAGAAGCCGGCGCAGGCGTGAAGCATGCCGAAGACGGGCTGCTTGCGGAGAAGATGTCCGGCGAGACTCTGCGGGGCTTCTTCGGCGTGATCCCCATAGACCGGGGCATGCCCAGCAAGGACGGTCTCGAGGCCTCTTGCGCCATCTGGCCATGCCGCGCCGACGACGCCCAGAGGGTGCCCCTCCTTGCCCTCGCGGCGAGGCCTCTGCCCATGACGCCATGGCGCCAAGTCCATCGACGCCGTCCTGCTGACCCGCACGCGCGAGCGCCTGCGCGACAAGGGCGCGGAGGCGGAGGCCCAGCAAGCGGCAGGACTGGGCCGGCACGCCAGAACCTCCTCTGCAGGGGGCTTGGAGCGACAGGGGCGCGACCCGCCGCGCCCCTGCAATGCGCTTGTCTAACTATCTGGCCGGCTGTCTGCCTGCCAGTTGGAAGGCCGCGGCTAGCCAGCAATGTCCTCCTGCGTCACCTGGCGCAGGCTGGCAACGACCTGCTGGTCATAGCCGGGATTGGCTTCGAGCTCGGCGATGGCAGCCTCCGGCGTCATGGCCCCGCGGTACTTGCGCGGGCTCGTCATGGCGCAGAAGGCGTTGATGGCCGCGAGAACGCGCGCGGTCTTGAGAATGGCCTCGCCCTTGAGACCGGCGGGACGGCCTGTGCCGTCCATGCGCTCGGTGCTCTGGTTGATGGTGTCGGACACGGGCAGGTGGAAGTCGAAGCTCTGGATGAGAGAGTTGGCCATGGTCTGGGCTTCCCGGATCTTGGCGTGCTCGTCCTCGGTGAGCTTGCCTTCCTTGACCAGGATCTCGTGGGGGATGAAGAGCTTACTGATGCCCTGGATGCGGGCCGCCACGGCGAGCGTGTCGCTCTCGTCGTCAGTAAGGCCGAGCTCGTCCTTGATGCGGGACACGACGGCCAGCATCTTGCGGGAGTGGCCGGCAAAGCCCTTCTCCACGCTCTCCATGGCGCAGGCGAAGACGTCGAGCAGGCGTTCGGCACGCTGCTTGGCCTCCAGGGCGCGCTTCCTGTATTCCGTGATCCCGTCCTGCTGGGAGGCAATGTCCAGATTGACGACGTCCGAGTCCTGCACGAGGGCAAGGCTGGCAACGATTTCCTGATCGTAGCCGGCATCGCGCTCGAGTTCGGCCTTGGCCACGGCCGGCGTCATGGCGGCGCGGTGCTTGCGCGGACTCGTCATGGCGCAGAAAGCGTTGACCACGGCAAGGACGCGGGCCGTCTTGAGTATGGCATCGCCCTTGAGGCCGGCGGGCCGGCCTGTCCCGTTCACGCGCTCGCCGCTCTGGACGATGGTGTCGGCCACGGGCAGGTGGAAGTCGAAGTTGCGGATAACCGTGTTCGCGAGCTCCTGCGCCTTGCGCAGCTTGTCTCGGTCGTCGTCGGTGAGGCGCCCTTCCTTGTAGAGGATTTCAGGTGGAATGAAGAGCTTGCTGATGCTCTGGATGCGGGAGGCGATGCGCAGGGTCTCCATTTCGTCAGGACTCAGGGCGATCCTGTCCTTGATGCGGCCGAGGACGGCGAGCATCTTGTGGGTATGGCCGGCAAAGCCCTTCTCCACGCTTTCCATGGCGCAGGCGAAGACGTCGAGCAGGCTCTCGACGCGCCGCTTCTGCTCCAGAGCGCGGCGCCTGAACTCCGTGATGTCCTTGAAGAGGGCCACGCACAGGCCCTTTTGGCCGATCTTGCTGGTTGCGTAGGGGAAGAGGGAGACGCGGTAGAGGCGCTTGTCGCCGTTCTCCATGATGTGGGTTTCCATGGAGCCGCCCTTCTGGGCCGCACTGATTTCCGCCGTCTTGTCGAGGACAGCCTCGGCGGTGTCGGCAGGCAGGATGTTGGCCAGGGCGTCCTTGGCCCATTCCTTCTCGGCATCGCCCTGGGTGAAGTATCTGTTGCGGTACTGCACGGTGCCGTCGTCGGCGATGAGCATGATGCCATCGTCCACAGAGCTGTTGATGCTCTCCAGCAGCACGTGCTGCTGGCCGATGCGCTCGTTGAGGGATCGTTCCATGGCGCGGGCGGCCGCGATGAAGAGGGCGATGGCCAGCGTGAGGATGGCAACCACGGCCGTGGCGGCGAGCAGGAGGATGTCCCACTGGGCGGCCGCGATGCGGCCGTCCACGACGGAAGAGGGGAGGTAGGCGCGCAGGTAGCCTTCGCAGGGGACTTGGGTGCGGCGGTAGCAGTTGAAGCGGGTGCCCCGGCCTTCGACGAAGGATCCCTCCTTCAGGGCAGGCAGGCCTCTGGCGGGCGCAAAGCCGACGGTCGCGCCGGAGAGGGTGACCTCGCCGTCCTGCATGACCAGGCCGCAGCCGTAGGGATGCACGCCCGAGAGCGCCTTGGCGAAGGCTTCGTCAAGGGGGGCGTCGAAGACGAGGTAGGCCGCCGGCCTGCTGTCGGTGGCAAGAGGAAAGACGGGGGCAACGGCTCTGGCGTAGACATCGTCCTTGTCCTGCCGGCAGGCGACCACGCGTATGGGCGCCGTTCCGCCAAGGCTCGCCTTGACCTCGGGCAGGGGTTCGCCCAGCAGGACGCGCCCGTCGGGCAGCAGGATGCAGGCGTTCTGCAACTTGTACTCGCGGGCAAACTCCGCAAGCAGGTCGCCAAGATAGCTGACGATGTCGTGCTCGGGCACATTCTCGTCGCGCTTGACCTCCTCCAGCTTGGCGATGCGCTCCTCGCTCGTTGCGAAGTCGGAGACGAAGACTTGGAAGAGGTTGGCCTGGGAAATGCTGGCCGCCGTGCTGGCAAGGCCCGCGTTCCACGTGCCGATACGCTCAGCCAGGGCGGCCAGTTCCTCCTGGGCTCCCTGCTGGGCTTCGGCCACGATGTCCCGCTTGGCGTGGTCGATGCTGGTCAGAGTGACGAAGATGGCGCAAGCCAAGGCCGCGGCGGTGGCGAGGGCCAGCAAGAGGAGGCGGGTCTTGTGCTTGCGTTTGACGGCGTTGAGTTCGTCGCGCATGGCGTTGATCTCTCCTTGGAGCAGGTGCCGGCGCTACTTGGCGCGGCCCTTCAGATGCACCCAGGCCTTCTCCTCGTTGAGCGAGTAGGCGGGCTCGTACTGCGTCAGGCGGCTGTGGGGCACGATGGCGCTGGAAATGTTGTCGAGAATGTAGATTTCGCCGCCTTCCTCGACGGCGAGCACGGCGTGGGCCAGCTTGCGCACGACGTCCTTGAGGACAACGATGCGCATGGCGCTGCTGGGCACGCCCAGGGCGCGGAGCGTGTAGAACTTGACGATGGCGTAGTCTTCGCAGTCGCCGGACTTGCCAACGAACTCCTTCGGTATGGCCCAGTAGTCCTGCTTTCCCCAGTTTTTGATGTCCGTGATGTAGGGGTAGCTGTTCCAGAAGCTATTGACGAAGCGCAGGCGCTGCATGCCGGTCAGGGCGCCGCCCTCGCTCAGGAGCTTGGACGAAGTCTTTCCGCCCTTGAGCGACACGGAGCCGGCGAAGATGCCGCTTGCGCTGTTGCGCGACTGCACCACGAGCCAGGGGGCGAAGACGTCTCTGGGGCGCTGGAAGGCCACGGTGCCAAAGATCTTTCCGAAGCCGTTCGCCTGGACAGGCTGGACCGCTCCCAGCAGGAGGAAAAGCATCCAAAGCAGGGCGCACGCGGATATGCTTCCCATACGGAGGCGTGGTGAAGCTGTCAGAGTGGACATGTCACTTCTTCGGTTTGCAGTTGAAGGCATACGGCAGCATAGCGGGAAAGGGGAGGGCAACGGGCAAAGCCCTCTGCTCCTCCGAGGAGAAGAGGGCCTTGCAGAAGGCGCTGCCGGCAGGGCCTAGCCCTGCGTGAACTGCTGGATGGCGACCACGGTCTCTTCGTACTTGGCACGCACCTGCTCCATGTGGCTGTCAAGCTGCTCGTCGGACATGGTCCGGCTCTTGCCGGGACGGAATTCTTCGGCCACGGCGCCGGCCAGCTCGGAGAGGCTGTTGAGTCCCAGATTGGCGCTGACGCCCTTGAGGGCGTGGGCGGCTTCGAACATACCGTTGCCGTTGCGGGCCTTCCATGCGTCCATCAACTTGGCGAAGGACTGGTCCTGGGGCAGGCGGGCGATGAATTTGGTGATGAGCTTGTCCATCTGCAAGATGCGCAGGGCGCTTTCGTAGCTCCCTCCGACGCTTGCGTAGAGTTCCTGTAGTGTCATTGCTTGCGCTCCTTGTGGCGCCGTGGGCGGGACGTCCTTCGGATGGACGCGGCCGCTGCGCCGCTGCTAGATTGCCAGTGCGTTCTTGGGTCCTTCCACCAGGTATTTCTCAAACTCCTCGCGGGGCAGGGGCTTGGAGAAGAAGTTGCCCTGGATGTAGTCGCAGCCGAGCACCTTGAGGGCCATCGCCTGGTCGGCGGTCTCCACGCCCTCGGCCACGGTCTTCAGCTTCATGCACTCGGCGAGCATGATGGCGTAGCGGGCCAGGCTATAGTTGCTGGCTTGGGCCGCGTGACGGATGATGCTCATGTCCATCTTCATGACGTCCAGGCTCAGGGTGAAGAGCGAGGCCAGAGCCGAATAGCCCGAGCCGAAGTCGTCCAGCTCGATGACGAAGCCCATGTCGTGCAGCTGTCTGAGCAGGACCGCGACGCTCTTGGGATCGTCGCCTGCCGCGGACTCGGTGAGCTCGATGTGCACGAGGCTATGCTCCACGCCGTACTTGTCCGTCAAGGCTGCGATTTCCTTGGGAAGATTCGGGTTGTCGAAGTTCATGCGCGAGAGGTTGACGGAGATGGGCACCAGTGGCAGGCCAATCTCCTTGCAGCGCTTGAGCTCGATGCAGACCTCCTCCATGATGTAGCGGTCCAGGCTCGTGATGAAGCCGTTGCGCTCGAAGAGGGGAATGAAGATGCCTGGGCTAATGAAGCCGAGCACCGGATGCGTCCAGCGCACCAGCGCCTCGGCCCCGCCGGTGCGGTTTTCGCACACGTTGTGCTTGGGCTGGTAGTAGACCTGAAATTCGTGCCGCTTGATGGCGTCCTGCATGCCCTCGACGATGATATGGTCGCGCAGCTGGTTCTTGAGCAGCTCCTCGTTGTACCAGGCGACGCGGGCGTTGAACTGCCCCCGGATCTTGTTCAGGGCCATGCCGGCGCGGTCGCAGAGGGTCGAGACGGGAAGGTGGGGGTCAATGTCCGTTATGATGCCGTACTTGACGCTGGCGCCCAGCATGCCGGTCTCCACGACGGTGTCGAGAGATGCGGTCCAGTCCTCGTTCTGGTGCCGGATGAGGAAGGCGAAGACGTCGTAGTCGATGCGCCCGCCGAGGACCATGTCCGGCAGGGCCTTGGGGATGCGCTCGGCAAGGGTGGCGAGGAAGGCATCGCAGCGCTCCTCGCCGTAGCGGTCGATCACGCGGCGGAAGTTCTCGACGTCGCTCACGACGATGTCGTAGGCGTCGCCTAGGTGGGCGGCCAGCTCCGCTTTGACGCCCTCAAAGAAGAACTCCTTGCTGTAAAGGCCGGTGAGCTTGTCCCGCTCGAGCCTGTTGAGCATGCTGGAGGCGCTCCTGAGCCGTATGATGCTCTGGATGCGGTTCTTCATGACCTCGGTGTTGTATGGCTTGGAGATGAAGTCCGAGGCGCCGAGCTGCAGGCATCGTATCTCGTCCGTCACGGTGCTCGACGCCGTCATGACGATGACCGGCAGGGAGTCGTATCGGGGGTTGCGGCGCTTGCGCTCGAGAAATTCAAAGCCGCTGCATTCGGGCATGTACACGTCGAGCAGGATAGCCGAGAGCTCGTCCGCGTGCGCCTCCATGGCGGCAAGGCCAGTGAGGCCGTTGTCGGCCTCCAGGACCTCGTACTCGTCCGAAAGTAGATCGATAAGGATCTCGCGGTTCATCTCGTTGTCTTCGACAACGAGTATGGTCAGCTTCTTCGAGTTCTTCGTTTCGGGATTGCTTGACATGGGCGTTCTCCGGCCTGCGGCTGGCCTACTCTTGGGTAGGGGCGTCGCTGTAGAAGGCAATGCCGTTGCGTCCGCGCCGCTTCACCGAGTAGAGGGCCAAGTCGGCATCCTTGAAGATGTCGCCCGACGGGTCCTTTCTGTCGCTGAAGGCAACGCCCACGCTCAAGGTGGCTACGGGGAGCCCGTCCTTGGGGGTGGAGAGCTGCTCGTTGCACTGGAGCATCTTCTGCTCGACGATGTCGCGCATGCTGCTGTCGGCGTAGACCATGATGATGGCGAACTCGTCGCCGCCGAGGCGGAAGACGTGGTCTTCGGCGCGGAAGCTCTGCAGCAGGAAACGGGCGACCTTCTGGAGCACCTTGTCGCCGACATCATGTCCGTGGGTGTCGTTGATTTCCTTGAACTTGTCGACGTCCACCAGAATGAGGGCCGTCTTGCGCTTCTCGTTCTGGAGACGCATGCGCTCGAAGGCGCCTCGGTTGAGCAGGCCGGTGAGGGCGTCGTGTTCGGCCTTGTAGGCGAGCTTGGACTTGAGGTCCTGGTTCTGCAGGAAGAGGTCGTTGTAGGTCTTGGCAAAGGACTGGAGCTCGTAGACCCCGACTTCGGGCATGGTCTGCTGCTTGCGCATGCTGTCGGCGCCCTGCTTCAGCGGCTTGATCACAAGCAGGGAGGTCGACGCGATGAAGACGAGCATGACGATGACCAGGACGATAATGAGAATGTACTGGTAGCGGATGAGGTTGCGCATGAGGGCCGGAGTCTTGAGCATCTGCTCCTTGGTCTCCTCCTGCAGCAGGGAGAGGCACTCGGAGATGTCGTCGCGGATCCAGTCCTTGTACATCTGGTAGTCTGAGCCGAAGACCAGCTGCTGGGCCAGCCTTTGCTGCTCCACAGGCTGCAGGGCAAGCTCTTCAGGCGTGAGATTGAAGTCGCGCAGCTCCTGGGGAAAGGAGTCGATGGGATACTTTCTGGCCTCGATGATGAGGCGCATGGCGTGGAACTCCCGTTGCATGAGCTCGTTGGAGTGCGCGAGCGCGGACTTGAGCTTGGCGAAAGCTCTGTTGTTGGGGAAGAGGCGCTCCATGCTCTCCACGGAGCGCTCCCTGCGCTTGGATTTGAAGGCCTCGTGGAAGTACTTTTCTACGAGCGACTTGTCGGTGTTCACGGCGAAGATCAGCGTCTGCGCCGTGAGGTAGTCCGAGGCCGCCAGCATGCTGGACGCGTCCTGCTGGGCGGTGATGTAGCGCTCCGTGACGTCCTGCATCTCGGTGAAGTTGGTCAGCGAGACGTAGGTGACGTAGACCAGAAAGGCCAGCACGATGCTCGAAACGAGCAGCATGGGGATGTTCAGGGTGTGGAGCCGGGGGTTTTTAGTCTCTTTGCGTTTGGTAAACATGGGCTAGGCTTGCGTGGAAGAGGGTTCGGCTAGCACTGTCCCTGCCTGCGTGCCTGCGCGCAACAGGAAGGGCTATTCCATAGACAGTTCATAGCTAGGAATGCCTGCGCTGTAAAGAATCGTCCGCCTCCGTCTGCTGTCCGCCGCCGGTGGCGGGCTCTGGTGCGAAAAATGGCGGGCGCCGGAAAAAAAAGCTTGCCATCCGTCCCGCCTTCGCTTAAAAGAAACGGGTTCAACGAACACGGAGAGATGTCCGAGTTGGTCGAAGGAGCACGATTGGAAATCGTGTAACGGTGGAAGCCGTTCTAGAGTTCGAATCTCTATCTCTCCGCCACA
>JAEEGF012126367.1_pt1 | contig 11736 bp, 11 predicted proteins | sample 9134171 | NCBI WGS metagenome assembly JAEEGF01 (sample SAMN16246542, study PRJNA631951) | gut metagenome | biome: gut microbiome; feature: rumen; material: AP-attached | host: Bos | place: Iran: Karaj | collected 2018-10 | reverse complement strand
CGCTTCTTTAGTGCCTTCATGGCACCAGCAACTGGCTGTCTGTCACAAATATGTGATTGAGACCCTTTAGCTTTGCGTCACTATCTTTCGATAGTTTTGCCTTTCTTCCCTTAGCTATTTAATTAAGTAAAATTAAATAATATTAACTTTATTAAGCTAACATTATTCCCAAAATCTTGTAACTAGAATATAAACTATTGCCAATCATATTTCAATCCCTTTTTAACAAAAAAAACGTGGTATCTGAAAAAAAGAGCCGGAAATCTAGTCCGGCTCTGAAAAAAAATTTTTATACTTTTTTTATAATTATATTTTAGTTTCCCTTGAAACCCTTGTGAATTTTAACGTTTCAGTCCCTTCAAAATCTGCAACATCTCGTCAGATGTAGTAATTACGCGGCTATTTGCCTGGAAACCGCGCTGAGTGGTTATCATATCGGTGAACTCCTTGGCAAGGTCGATATTACTGCCTTCCAGGAAACCTGATGACATGTAACCGCCGTCCTCTGTAATATCCATGTAGATGGGTTCTCCGGAATTCAGGCTGGCTCTGTAAAGATTGTCACCTATCTTTTCAAGGCCCATGGCATTACTGAACTGGGCCACGATTATCTGAGAGATCTTCACTGTCTGGCCATTGGTATAGTTTCCGTATATGGATCCGTCATTGGTGATGGATATGCCGCTGAGTTCTCCGTTGGGGTATCCCTGATACTGGCCCTGGAGATCACCTCTGTAGGCATAGATGGTGGACTGGGTTCCGCCATTTGAATTGGCATAATTGGTTGTATTACTGAAGTCCACGTTGAGGGTTCCTATATTGGCTGCATCTCCGCCGAAGCTGTAGGCGTAGCTTGTGGCATCGTTAAGCTTTGGCTGCTCAGTCTTTGAAAGATCAAAGGTAATGGGGCCCATGGTACTGAGATCTTCATCAAAGTTAAAGGTAAAGGCCTTTTCTTTTTCCCCGCCCACGGTTTCAAGTGCACCGGTATCTTCATTATAGACAAGATCAATTTTCTTATCTTCAAACCTGGTGAGTATTCCGTCCTCAAGATTCCTTGCGGAGTACAGCTCCAGTGTGTAGTCCGCATCGGGATCGTCAGACTCATGTATTCCATAGGAAAGCTCGTACTGCTTTCCGTCCTTGCCGGTTACTATCTCGGTATAGCTCTTACTTGAGATCTTTCCCTCCAGAGAAATGCCGGTGGCTGTGACAACACCCTCGGTGGAGGTGGTCTCTTTTACGGTGGAGGCCAGCTTAAAGTCAGGCATCATACCCTCAAGGGTTCCGTCGTGCTTATTATACTTAAGTACCAGATCCTCTGAAAAAGAGTTTGATACCTTCTGTCCGTTCTCGTCTAAGATCTTATCCAGTGATACGCCGTAGGTACTGTCGTCGTTATCACCTGCATCGGTAAAATTGAATTTAAGTGTATATTTCTTTCCATCCTTGCCGTAGACTTCCAGGGAAACGGTCTTCCCCTCCTTAAGAGTGGGGTCATCTCTGTTGATATTGCCCTTAAGGTAAGCCTGTGAGGTGGCCTGGCCGGCCATGGTCTTTGTCCTCTCATTCATGATGGATGAAGTTCCGGATATTCCCTCCCCGGCGATCATGTTGCAGATATAGCCGTTGTTCTGGGTTACGAAGTTGCCTTCTCCGTCAATGGTGAAGGATCCGTCTCTGGTAAAAGCCTGGGTTCCGTCCGGAAGAGTTACAACGAAGAATGAATCTCCGGTGATCATCAGGTCAAAAGCGTTATTGGTGGTAACTGCGGAGCCCTGTCTTGTAATGTTGGTATAGATGGATCCAACTCTCGCTCCGAGACCCACCTGGGAAGCATTTCTTGTGGCGGTGTTCTCCCCCGCTCCTGTTCCCTGGCGCACTGTCTGATACAGGATGTCAGTAAAGCCTGTAGCCTGTGATTTATAAGAAGTTGTATTTACATTGGCAATGTTATTACCAATTACATCCATTTCCATCTGGTGGGTTTTTAAACCTGAGACACCGGACCAAAGAGATCTCATCATAGGGCACGTACCTCCAAATTCTCTTCAGAGTTTATAGCATTCCTTGCGTACGTCCCTGTACTTTTCCTTCATGGCATCCCTTTGCCGGAAAAAGAATATACTATCTGTCATATCCTTTATCGGTTAAAACCTTGAATTTATTTAGCAATAAGGCGAAAAAATATTTCTCCCTGCAGGAAACATGATGTATACTAGGATATAAATAATCCAGGCAGCCTTATTTTCGTATCATTTTGTAATCGCTTACATTTCCTTATTAATAATAAAGAAGGTTTGGTGTAAAAAATGGACTTTAAAAAGAAGAACATGAACAACGAAGAACTTAAGAATGAGATCAAGAACATCGTTGATCTTATACTGTCAGACTATGAGAAGGGTCGCGACGTGGATCAGATGGATGTCTTTAACCAGCCCGACAGAGATGCGGTAAAAGATATCGTCATCAAGCTTATCCGTATCATTTACCCCGGCTACTACAGAGACAAGGTCTACAAGAGCTACAATGACAACAACAGGATCGCCATTGTTATCGAGGATGTTATCTACAACATGCAGAAGCAGATAGCCATCGCCTTTCATCACAGCCCCGAGTACAAGAATGCCAGTGATGAGACTTTGGACTGCGGCTCCAGATGCATTACCCACGAGTTCTTTAAGCAGCTTCCCAAGATAAGGGAATATGTGGACACAGACCTTCAGGCCTGCTACGAAGGTGACCCGGCGGCCTACAGCAAGGGAGAGATCATCCTCTCCTATCCCGGTCTTCTTGCCACCACCATCAACCGTATAGCCCATGAACTGTATCTTCTTAAGGTGCCGCTTATTCCAAGAATGATGACGGAATACGCCCACAGTAAGACAGGAATAGATATACATCCCGGTGCCACCATCGGCAAGTACCTTATGATCGACCATGGCACAGGTATTGTTATCGGTGAAACCTCTGTTATCGGCGAACACGTCAAGATCTATCAGGGTGTTACCATCGGCGGTCTCTCCACCAGAGGTGGTCAGGCTCTGAAGGGAGTCAAGAGACATCCCACCATTGAGGATAACGTAACCATCTACGCCGGAGCTTCTATCCTTGGAGGCGAAACCGTGATCGGCGAGGGCTCTGTTATCGGAGCTAACGCATTTATCACCTCTTCCGTTCCCGCAGGAAGCAGGATCAGTATGAAGAATCAGTAAAAAAGCATATAATAAGACCCTTAGGCACAGGCCCAAGGGTCTTAATTTTTTCTTCTTATTCTGTTTAAAGTGCCTGTATAGCTTTCTTAGGACACTTCTCTACGCAGGTTCCACAATGAGTACATTTGCTCTGGTCGATGGTTGCCACATTGTTCTCAACAGTGATGGCTCCGGCAGGACAATTCTTTTCGCAGATGTGACATGCGATACATCCCACCTTACAATAGCCGTTAACCGCTTTACCCATATCCTGGGACTTGCAGACAACAACCTCTTTTGCGCTGTAAGGAACAAGGTCGATAAGGTGATGAGGACAGATCTCGATACATTTGCCGCAGGCCTTGCAGGCGTCCTTATCAACTACAGCCACGCCATTCACGATGTGGATGGCATCAAACTGACATACCTGTACGCAGCTTCCTCCGCCGAGGCATCCGAAGGGACACTTCTTGGAGCCGCCGCCGGGAGCCTGAGTCTGAAGTCGGCAGTCAGACACGCCGTTGTACTCATATTGCTGAGTGGCATTTTCGCAGGTACCGTTACAGTGTACGAAGGCCACCTGTCTCTCTGTCTCTATTGCCTCAACTCCCATGATTCCTGAGATGGCTGCTGCAACGGAAGGTCCGCCAACGGGACACTGATTAACAGCAGCTTCACCCTTTGCTATAGCCGCAGCACAGCCGGAACAGCCGGGGAATCCGCAGCCACCGCAGTTATTTCCGGGAAGTGCTTCCAGGATAGCTGCTTCCTTTTCATCTACTTCTACATGCAACTTCAGGTCTGCCACGCCAAGAATTAAGCCAATAACTATTCCGACACCGGCCACAACACAGGTTGCAATGATTATTCCAGTGATCATAGTCTTTTTTCTCCTTATTATCTTACTTCAGGGCTGAGAACCCGGTAAACGCAATAGCCATAAGGCCGGAAGTAAGAAGAACCAGTGGCATTCCCTTGAAAGGAGCGGGGATGTCGTTGTATTCCATCTTCTCACGAAGGCCTGCAAGGATAACGATGGCAATGGTAAATCCTATAGCTGTTGCAAATCCGCAGATAACACTCTGAAGGATTGTATAGCCGTCAGTTACATTGTTCAGCGCAACACCAAGAACCGCACAGTTGGTTGTGATAAGGGGAAGGTAAACACCCAGGGCCTGATAAAGAGATACGATGTATTTCTTCAGGATCATCTCAACGAACTGAACCAGCATGGCAATAACAAGGATGAATACTATGGTCTTAAGGTAGGAAAGATCCAAAGGATTCAATATGAACTTATAAATTATGCTACATACCAGTGAAGCCAGTGTGATAACGAAGATACAGGCTCCGCCCATTCCAAGGGCTGTATCTGTCTTCTTGGAAACACCAAGGAAAGGACAAAGGCCGAGGAACTGGCTGAGAACTACGTTATTTACAAGTGAAGCACTTATCATAAGGCCCACAAGATTAAGAATTGTCTCTCCCATAATCAATCAGCCTCCTTCTTATTCTTTTTTGCCGCATTCATCTTTATCTTGTTCATGATGGCAATAAGGAACGCCAGAACAAAGAAGGCTCCTGCCTGCTGGATAAAGATGCTGATGGGGCGATAGGTTGAAAGGAATGCTCCAACGGCGCCGGGAACCACTGTGCCCTCGCCCAGAATCTGTACGTCAAAAGCTGTTCCTGCTCCGATGAACTCACGAACAAGACCGATAACTGTAATGGCGCAGGTAAAGCCGATTCCCATACCGATTCCATCAAAGAAAGAAGGAACAATGCCGTGCTTACTTGCATAGGCTTCCGCTCTTCCGAAGATGATACAGTTAACAACGATAAGAGGGATGTATACGCCCAGTGCCTTATTAAGGGCCGGTACGTAAGCCTTCATCAAAAGCTCAACCAGTGTAACGAAGGAAGCTATAACAACAATGAAGGAAGGAATTCTGACTGTGGGAGGAATCACCTTTCTAAGTGCTGAAATAACTGCATTACTAAGTGCCAGAACGAAAGTGGTGGCAAGACCCATTCCAAGGCCGTTGATAGCTGAAGATGTAACAGCCAGGGTGGGGCACATACCTATCATAAGAACAAGGGTAGGGTTTTCGGCAATAAGACCGTTAAAAAATCTCTCAGCGGGAGTATCCTGCTTAAAGCCCAAAGCTCCTTTTTTTGCTTCTGTGCTCATCAGTTTCCTCCTTTCAATGCATTGTCAAAATATGAAACCGCAGCGTTGACGCCTTCTGTTACGGCTTTTGATGTTATTGTGGCGCCTGAGATGGCCTCGATCTGGGTATTGGGATCAGATACCTGACCATTCTTGGCAACTGTAAACTGCTGGGCGTCCTTGTCAGCAAACTGAGGAACGATGACCTTCTCGGCGTTCATTCCAAGACCGGGAGTCTCTGCAATAGAGATGATTGAGATTCCGTTCACTTTGCTTTCATTGGTGATACCAACGGTGTACTCGATGAAATCACCGTAGCCCTTGGACTTAACCTGGATAACGTATCCAAGAACATTTCCGCTGCCGTCCACGGCTGATTTAACTGATTCAATTACAACTCCGCCATGAGCCGCAGCAACTTCCGCAGCCTTGGCTTCGTCCACTGCCTCATCATTGAAGGTGGATGCGGTGGCAAAAACGGACTGATTGGCCTTGTCCTGTGCCAGCTTGTCCTGGTAGGCTATAGGCTCTTTTGTTACCTGATAAACTATTCCCAGAAGGACGCCTGCAACTAAAGTAATTGCAAACAGTATAAAGGCGTTTTTGATCATGCTTTTTGTATCGTTCATGCTTTTTTCGCCTCCTTCTTCGTTTTCTTGATTCCAAAGGCTCTCGGAATTGTGAACTTCTCAATGAGCGGAACAAGAAGGTTGCTGATAACGATGGCATAAGAAACACCCTCTGCGTTGGCTCCGAAGATTCTGAAGATTCCGGTCAAAAGACCCAGGATAAAGCCGTATATATATTTTCCCTTGGTGGTTATGGGACAGGTGACATAGTCCGTTGCCATGAAAAAGGCACCCAGCATAAGTCCGCCACCTGCAAGGTGGGCTGAGATATAGGACCAGTTAAAGCCATATCCGCTAAACAGTACAAGGAATGCTACGAATGTGACGAGATATGTGAATGGGATCACATAATCGATAACGCCTACAGCAAACAGGATCATGGCGCCGATGGCGATGCAAAGCATTGAGGTCTCGCCGATGGTACCGCCTGTTCTACCGATGAGCATATCCATAACCTTGGGCTGAATGCCGTTTTTAAGATCTGCCAGAGGAGTAGCTCCTGTATAGGTGTCTGTTATAAAGTTGGTCATAAGAGCCGGGAAGGAGATAACAAGGAAGCATCTTCCACCCAGTGCAGGATTCATGAAGTTCTGTCCAAGACCTCCAAAAATCTGCTTAACCATGATAATTGCAAAGATACCGCCCAGAACCGGGATCCACCACGGCACTGTTGATGGCAGGTTCATTCCAAGAAGGAGACCTGTTACCACAGCGGATAAGTCTCCTACTGTTACAGGCTTATGCATAGCCTTCTCATAAATAAACTCCGAAAGCACGCAGGAAGCCACAGAAAGCAAAAGTATGATCAGCGCATCCACGCCAAAGTTGTAGATACCAAAGCCGGCTGCAGGAAGCAGGGCAATAACAACCCACATCATGATGTTTGAGGTGGTTGTCTTGGATCTGACATGGGGATTGGATGACACTCTTCTTAAATCACTCATTTAATGATGTCCTCCCTCACTTTTTCCTATTTGCCAGCTGGATTTTTCTCATGCCCTTGATGAGCTGAGTAAGCTGACGTCTTGCAGGGCAGATGTAACTGCAGCATCCGCACTCGCAGCATTCCATTCCGTACATATTAAGGAATGTCTTTTCATCGTTATGTTCCACGGCATCTGCCAGGTTCTTGGGAATAAGTCTCTCGGGACATACCTCCACACAGCGTGCACAGTTGATGCAGGCTGAAGGCTCCATCTCGGCGACCTCATCCTTGGTGAGGCAGGTAAGAGCTGATGCAGTTTTGGTTGTGGGAACATCCAGATCAAAGACGGCAAATCCCATCATAGGACCGCCGGAAATGATCTTGGCAGGCTCGTGAGCAAAACCGCCGGCATCATCAATAAGCTCGCGGTAGTTGGTTCCGATCCTTACCTTGTAGTTCCTGGGCTCTGCAATGGCGTCACCGGTAATGGTAACGATTCTTTCCATAAGAGGTCTTCCCTCTTTAACTGCTCTGCAGACAGCACAAAGAGTATCAACGTTATCTACAATACAGCCCGCATCTGCAGGGAGCATTGAAGAGTTGATCTCTCTTCCGGTACAGGCATAGATAAGCATACGCTCAGCACCCTCAGGGTACTTGGTCTTTACCGGCTTTACACTGATCTTTTCTTCGTCTTTGGTTAATTCCTTGAATTTGGCGATACAGTCAGGCTTGTTGTCCTCAATGGCAAGAATGCCCCTTGCGTTGGGGAAAATGCTGACTGCGATCTTCAGACCTTCTAAAAGAAGCTCAGGCTCCTCCACCATACGTCTGTAGTCAGATGTAAGATAAGGCTCGCACTCTGAGCAATTGGCTATGACATAATCAATCTTGTCGGGTTCCTTCGGGGCAAACTTAACCGCAGTGGGGAAGCCTGCTCCACCCATACCAACGACACCGGCCTCTCTGACAGCCTCGATCTTATCCTGAGCTGTCATCTCTTCGTAGGGTTTAGCCGGTTTAAACTCTACTTCTTCGTACTGCTCATCGTTTTCCACGATGATACTGTTACACATAGCACCGGTAGCAAGTCTTCTAGGTTCGATAGACTTAACCGTTCCCGATACAGTTGAAAAAATGTTTGCAGAAACAAAACCGCCAGCTTCTGCAATCTTCTGACCTGTCAGAACATGATCCCCAACAGCCACGATAGGCTTAGCCGGTGCACCGATGTGCTGGGACAGAGGATAAACCAGTTCCCCCTTCGGTAGCACGGACTTGATGGGCTTGTCCTTAGACAGTTCTTTCCCCTCGTACGGATGGATTCCACCCTCAAACGTACCTCTTGCCATTTCCTACCCTTCTTTCGAATTTTTTTGAAGTGATCTGCTCCGAAAAGACGCTTCGGCGCGAAGAATCAACCCTTCTTTAAGTATACTAATTTTCGTGCAAAAATTCCACTTTAATCAGATTTTTTCTGACAATTTGTCTTTTTTAAAGGGGCCGGCGGGTTATATATGGCGAGCGGTTGTGGTAGAATAGTGGATGTAGGGGATTTCAGAAATTGGGAGAGAATGTATGATCAAGACTAGCGAAGAACTGACTTTTACAAACAATGACTTTATTGATAAAATTCCCGAAATGATGGGATATGCTCCGGAAGAGATTCTTTTTCTGGACATTGAGACTACAGGGCTTTCCAGGCAGACTGCGGATCTGTATATGATTGGCGTAGCCTACTTTGAAAAGGGCCACTGGAGAAGCTGCCAGATGTTTGCTGAAAACACCGCCCAGGAAGCGGAGCTTCTTCGTGAGTTCATAAACTTCGTCAAGGATTTCAAGGTGCTGGTTCACTTTAATGGAAACAGGTTTGATATTCCTTTTTTGAAAAGCAAGTTTGAAAAGTATTTATTTGAGGATCCCACAGACAAGCTGGACTCCTTTGATATTTATAAAAAGATCGCGCCATATAAGAATCTGTTGGGGCTGCCGGACTGTAAGCAAAAGACCATTGAGCTCTATCTTGGCATAGACAGACAGGACCAGTACGACGGCGGCAAGCTCATCCCTGTATATCAGAGATATACCGAGGGTAAGGACGCCGAGGACCTGAAGCTCCTTCTTCTTCACAACGAAGAGGATATCAAGGGACTTTTTGAACTCCTGCCCATGCTGGTTTACGAGGACTTCTTCAGCAGGTTCAGGAATCTCCCCAAGCTCTCCATAAGGACCGATGAGGAGATCGATGCCTCCAGATACTACGAGGACGACTTTGCTCTGCATCTTCCGGTTAAGGCCAGGAAGGTTCAGGCCAATTATTATAACGATTTTGAAGGCAAGCAGAAAAAGGAAGTGTATATGAAGCTGTCTCTTCCCATCACTCTGCCCTCCTCTCTCACCGGCAACTACGACGACTGCTACTTTAAGGCAGAAGGTTCGGAAGCCACTTTGAGAGTTCCCCTTTTTGAGGAAGAGCTCAAATATTTCTACGCAAATTACAAGGATTACTACTATCTTCCCAAGGAGGATACCGCGATCCACAAGTCCATTGCCAGCTTCGTGGACAAGGCCTACAGGGAAAAGGCCACTGCAGAGAACTGCTACACCAGGAAGGAAGGCCAGTACCTGAAGGAATGGGATCTTGTCTTTACTCCTTTCTTTAAAAGAAATTATGAAGACGAAGACCTTTACTTCGATCTTAATGAGAATATGAAAAAGAGCAGATTTGCCATGAGCCTTTATGCCTGTCATGTCATCGCCCATATTCTCGATGCATAAAAGGAAATTTATATGAACGTTTTTGATATTATCGGGCCCATAATGATAGGCCCCTCCAGCTCCCACACCGCAGGAGCAGTAAGAATCGGCAGTGTGGTCAACAAAATAATGAATGAACAGAAGCCGGAAAGCGTGGAAGTTACGCTATCCGGTTCTTTTGCCCAGACCTATAAAGGTCACGGCACCGACAGGGCCATAATGGCCGGAATCATGGGCTTTGACTCCGCTTCCGAGGAGATCAAGAACGCCCTGGAAATCGCCTCCGAAAGGGGCATCAAATACTCTTTTATCAGAAAAAATATCCCCGGGGCCCATCCAAATACTGCCCTTATCAGCTTCACCATGCCGGACGGAACCACAGGAAATGTTCTGGGTGCCAGCATCGGCGGCGGCAACATCAGAGTGGACCAGATAAACGGCATGAAGGTTGAATTCAGCGGCGAGAAGAACACTCTTCTTATCATGCACAGGGATCAGCCGGGCGTTATCGCTGAGGTCACCAATTTCATGCACTTTTGCTACGGCAGCCTCAATATCTGTAACTTCCATCTCTCCCGTGAGGAAAGGGGCGGAAATGCCATTATGACCATAGAAATTGACCAGGCGCCCCCGGCAAGACTCATCGAGGACCTCAAGAATCTCAAGGATGTGGACAATGCCATCCTGGTACGCAGAATCTAAGTTTTATCAAGGAAAGAAATTATGCTTAAATACGAATCAATCGCTGAGCTGGTAGAGGCAGCCCAGCAGAACAATATAACCATCAGCGAGCTGGTACTGAAGGACCAGGCCGACAGCATGGAAGTCTCCACCCAGGAGCTATATGATCAGATGAAAAAGAGCTACGAAGTCATGAAGGAATCCGTAGCCCAGGGCATGAAGAAGGATCAGAAGTCCATGTCAGGTCTTACAGGAGGCGAAGGCTATAAGGTACAGGAATACGCCAAACGCACAGGAGGCGGTCTTTGCGGCTCCTTTATGTCCGGTGCCATCGCCAGATCTCTTGCTGTTGCGGGATGCAACGCCTCCATGGGAAGGATTGTTGCCGCTCCCACCGCAGGAAGCTGCGGCATTCTGCCGGGATGCCTTATATCCCTGCAGGAAGAACACGGTCTTTCAGAAAAAGATGTGGTAATGAGCATGTTTACCGCAGGAGCCATAGGTATGGTGATCGCAGCCAAGGCCAGCATTGCCGGAGCTGAAGGCGGTTGCCAGGCAGAGTGCGGAAGTGCCTCAGCCATGGCCGCAGCAGCCATGGTAGAGCTTATGGGCGGAACTCCCTCCCAGTGCGCAGACGCCTGCGCCATAGCCACTTCAAGCCAGATGGGTCTTGTATGCGACCCGGTGGCAGGCCTGGTGGAGATTCCCTGCATCAAGAGAAATGCTTCCGGCGTCATGATAGCCTTTTCCAGCGCAGAGATAGCTCTTGCCGATGTCGGCTCCAAGATTCCGGCGGATGAATGTCTGGATGCCATGAGAGAAGTTGGAAATGCTCTCCCCGTCTCCCTTAAGGAAACCGCAGGCGGAGGTCTTGCCACCACTCCCACAGGAATAAAGCTCAAAAAGCAGATCTTCGGAACCGATAACCAGTAAAAAAATAAGGAATGTGTCTACGCTATGTAAACACATTCCTTTTATTATGTTTATGATCATCTATCAGCTCATGGGCTTCTCATAGTAGAAGGAGTTCTTACGAACAAAGCCGATATCCTTGTAGTTAACGATCTGCTCTGTACTTCCGATAAAGAGGATTCCGCCGGGCTTAAGGTTAGCATAATACTTTCTGAAAATATCGTCCTTGGCTTCCTCAGTGAAGTAGATAAGCACGTTTCTGCAAACGATAAGGTGACAGTCCTTCGGATAAGGATCCCTTAAAAGGTCAGCCTGCTTGAAGGTAACTCTTGATGTGATCTCGCTGGATACCTTCATTTTGCCGTCAGGAGTCTCAGTGAAGTATTTCTTCTTGAATTCCTCGGGAACTCCTGCAACTTCCTTTTTATCATAGATAGCAGCCTTAGCCTTGGCCAGAACCACAGCATC
>JAEEGF011201213.1_pt1 | contig 11736 bp, 12 predicted proteins | sample 9134171 | NCBI WGS metagenome assembly JAEEGF01 (sample SAMN16246542, study PRJNA631951) | gut metagenome | biome: gut microbiome; feature: rumen; material: AP-attached | host: Bos | place: Iran: Karaj | collected 2018-10 | reverse complement strand
TTTGCGGTTCTTTCTGAAGATGAATATGTTGATATCATTGAAAAGTGCCTTAAAATAATCCCACCTGATGTTGTGATCCACCGCCTTACAGGTGACGGAGATAAAAAGATCCTTGTTGCTCCTCTTTGGAGCGGCGATAAAAAGCACGTAATAAACAGAATAAACGCTATAATAAAAGACACAGACCATCACTAGTCTGTGTCTTTATTGTTGCTAATAAAATAGTTAGAGCTTATTATTTGTAGTTCTTGAAACCAAGTTTCTTCATGGTTACGCCGTCAATCTTACCTGAAACCTTCTTTGCATAAGCAAGAATTTCCTGAACGCCTGTATTGATGATAGCCATATGATCTACGGCTCCATCAGAATCATCTTCTAATACAAACGCATCGCTTTTCGTAAATTTTGTCTTCTTAGTCATCTTAGAAGGATTGATAAATACCATAGCAGTTCCAAGCATACTGCTTTCTGCGTCAAAGGCTGTATAAACAATGCAAGGATCTGTGTTTGGAGTATAAGTTAATACTACTGTATAGTAGCAATCATCATCTCCGCCGATGTAGGTAAATCCAATGCTGTCCTGTTTTTCAACGTATGAAGCGCCAAGAATTGTTGTGCCTCCTGTTACGTCCATTGAAACAAGGTTATATGTTCCCTTTGGAGACTCAGATCCATTGGCTTTAGCGTATTTAGCAAAAGTTTTTCTTACTTTTTTGTATTTGTCCTTAGTTGTAAAGGTAATCTTAACGGTTTTTGACTTCTCGCTCTCACCTTTTTTGTTTTTAGCTGTTACACAGTAAGTAAGCTTTGTTCCTTCAGCGAAGGTGTCTTCTTCGTCGTAAAGATTTTTGTCAACGGTCTCAACCTTTTTGAGTTTTCCGTCATTTACGCTTCTGTAAACCACATAGTTCTTTGCACCCTTTACTTCATCCCACATAAGACCGATAGCGCCCTGTACCATAGCTGCCTTAACAGCTTTTGGTGCCTTAAGTGCTGCTGCAGCGCTAACGCTTGTCTGTGGCATTACGCCTACGAACATAGCAAGTGCAAGAACTGCACACATGATCTTTAATACATTCTTCTTCATTCCATTGTTCTCCTGTTTGTTATAAATTTAGCAACGTTAAAATTATAACTATTATGAACCGGTTTGTAAAGTCACAAATTGTATTTATTCGAAACCAATTTCTGTGTTATATGTAACCATAGAATTCATATTCATTTTATTCACATTTTTAGCCTTTTTTGTGAATAATCTGCCATAAAAATCACACCTATATCAATTAATGGTCATTTATCACCCATATTAGGTATGCTATAATCCAGATGTAAACAAGTAATAATTTAAAAAACGGAGGAAAAAGAATTATGGCAGTTATTAAAATGAATTTTCTGTCACAGGCACTTGGGATGCAGACAAATGTTACGATCTGTCTTCCAACATTCAGTTTTGCCGACATTATGGCAGGAAGAAAAGAAAGCAAAGATGTTTATAAGCAGGGAATGAAGTATCAGGTACTCTGGCTTCTTCACGGCGGTTCCGGAGATGACAGCGACTATGTTAACTTTTCCAACATTGTTCGCTACGCAGATGACAACAAGCTTGCTGTAGTTATGCCTGCAGACTACAACAAAGGCTACGCAGATGAGGAAGGCCCTGAAGGCATGATGGGGGCTGCAAAGTACTACTCTTTCGTAGTTGATGAGCTTCCTCGTATGCTCCAGGCTATGTTCCCTCTTTCAGACAAGCGTGAAGACAACTTCGTTGCAGGCCTTTCCATGGGCGGTTTTGGTACATTTAAGTGTGCCATGCTTAATCCTGAGAAATACGCAGCCGCTCTTTGCATGAGCGGTGCAGGACACGACCCTGCTGAAGATGACGGCAAGACTCCAAAGCTTTTTGCAGTAGAGCCGGGCAGCCCTACAGACGCCTGGGCAGCGGCAAAGAGAAATGTTGACGAGGGCAAGCCTCTTCCAAAAATGTTCCTTACAGTTGGCGATAAAGACTTTACACTTGAAGGAATGCAAAAAACCAACGCTTACCTTAAGGGTCTTGGCTACGATACCCTTTACGAGGAAGTACCGGGCTACGGCCATGAGTGGGATTTCTGGGATCTTACTCTTCGTAAAGCCATCAAAGAATGGCTTCCTATCAAGCACGCAGCGATTTATCCTGAAGATTAGCAGCATCATTTCTTCTTCATTATGCAAAAAGGACCCGGGAACAATCCCGAGTCCTTTTTACATATGTCATATCAAACTTCCCAAAACAGTTCATCAAGTGTTTTGTTTAAGACTTTACAGATTTCTATGCAAAGCTTTATGGTAGGGTTGTAATCACCCTTTTCTATGGCATTTATGGTCTGCCTTGAGACCCCGACTTTATCGGCAAGATCCTGCTGTGAAAGATCAAGGGCTGCCCTGGCAGATTTTAGTTTAAGGTTTTTCATAGGCTTAGTCCTCTTTTCCGTCCATAATCCTTTTTGCGAGGATAAGGCCTAGAACGTACAAAAGAAATACTCCGCAAAAAAGGTTTGCACTTCCTGTAAGTGTGACCTGACCATTTGTCATAGCCCTTCCATTAATAATGTTTAGAACTCCTATGGTAAGATTCAATACCGTCAGTAATACGAAGAATAAGATCATGCCGTTTTTATTCTCATCAAGCCTGAAATATGCATCCTTAAGTATTGAATTTGTTGCCATGAAAGCTCCGCCCACAAGCAATCCGATAAAGATCAGAATATCATTTGTAATCGGAAGTTTTATTCCGCCCGCAAATACCATTAAGACCAGTACATAATAGATAAGCATTGCAAAAAATCCATATTTGTATGACTTTCCTTGTTCAGCTATCTGGCGTTCATCATAGTTTGCTGCCGTTGCATTTTCTTTTCTTAAAGATACAACAACAAGAGCCACGATAAGAAGACCGACCACCACGCCAAAACAAAGGAATAATGCTCTGGCAAATGGGATGTACTCGTTAATGTTTATCTTATAATCCATGCTCCATAAGCCGTTTTTAAACATTTCCTTATCAGCTTCGCCAATTTCTCCGTTTTCAAAATTCTCTTTTGCATATGTAAGATAAGCATCAGCTGAAGGAAGAATATTTAAATTTACCGTATATTTGCCTTCTTTAAGCTCAAGCGGGCTGGAATCGCATTTTAACATACCGCCGGTAACTGAAAAAACACTATTTCCGCTTTCATCGTTTACGATAAGACCTGTAATAAAGCCCGGTGCCTCATCCATCCACCAATCAGCATTTATAACATACTTTCCCGTTTTCTTTATTTTGATAATGGTCTTATAGCAATCTTTTTCTACCGTTCCGTTATTTACCTCAATGTCGGCGTGAACATTTAGAGAATAATTGCCTTTTGGGACAAAAAGCATCATTACCGAAACAACTGCGATAATGGCAAAAACTATAGCGACTATTTTTTTTGCTTTAATTGTCATTTTTGCTTTCCTCCATTTCATAAGCCGCGCCGTTAAAATATCCTGCTTTAGCGCCTATAAATGCTGTCACCGCACCAAATACTACAAAGATGATAATAGGGCTTATTGCCACCGGGATAACAAGGCCGATAAAGTTATTTATGATGTGGCAGAAGATACAAGGGATAACCGAATTGTATCTATAACCAACAAAGCCCCAGAAAAAGCCCATCGGAAGTACATATATTGCCTGGAGGATATTTGCGTGTAATACTCCGAAAAGTACTGCGCTGATCACAAGGCAGCCGATGATTCCAAAAGCCCTTTTTGATCTTTGAAGGATAATGCCTCTCATGGCAAGCTCTTCGCATATAGGTGCGAGGAGCGCACCTGTAATAAAACCAATAACAGCATTCCCGCCAAGAGCTAAATTAAGCATTTCGTTAAGCTGCGATTCTGTGCTCGGAAGTAACATAGAAACAAGCTGTGAAAGAATTGCCGCAAGTCCCCAGGTTGCAATACAACCACAAAGGATAAAAAGCACTCCTTTAAATCCGTCAAATTTCTGAATAAATGGCTTGTAAACACCGTTTTTCTTATCTTTTTTCACATAGCCGTTATAATACCAAATGCTAAGAGCCACTATACATACAATCTCAGCCACAAACTGTAAAATTGTAAGTATAGATGAGGACTGGATATACTCTGTGTACTTTGCGGCATAAACATTCGTGTCTCCGCCACTTTCAAGCAAAAAGGAAACTGCTTTAGGAATTATACCAACAACAGAAACTCCGGCCTGAATAAGTAAAACTGCAACAACTACCCAAAGACAAAAGAAAAAGGTGCCGACTTTACCGGGTTTCTTTTTGGGAGCAATGTCTTCAGGTCTTTCTCCTATAACTTTGTTTAAATTTTCGTCCATAATTAATACCACCTTTCCATAAGTTGATTATAGAATAACACTCACCTTACATTATGTCAAGTATATTTTACATTTTGCTATTAGATTTTTTAGAGACATCGTGACATACTGTGGTTTAAGGCTTAACACTGTTGTCAGATACCTGTTTAAAAATATGATACCGTGATTCGATACATGTGTTATAATATATTTCCATGGTCAGCACATTTTTCGGAGGTTATAATGATCAGAAATATAGATATAAACGAACTTGAAAATGCCAAGTATTACGATGCAAATGATATGGCAAGGCTTGAGTCTAATGAATGCAGCGGTTGCCATGCCTGTTGCTGCGGTACCGGAGACACATTAAACCTTGACCCTTATGATGTATACAGGCTTGAAACCGGTCTTTCAAAGGATTTTAAAACTCTTCTTGCAGAACACCTTGAGCTTCGCGTAGCTGACGGCATCATCATGCCTTTTCTTAAAATGGATAAAAAGCTTACCATAGGTGATGTTACCGAAAATGACGCCTGCACATTTTTAAATGATGAGGGCAGGTGCAGCATACATGCATCAAGACCTGCAATATGCAGACTTTTCCCACTTGGCAGAGTATATGAAGAGGGTAGCCATAAATACTGGCTTATGGAAAATGAGTGTCACAAAGAAAACCGCACAAAGATCAAGATCAAAAAGTGGCTCGACACCCCTGATTTTGCAAAATACGAGACTTATATAGACGACTGGCACGCATTTACAAGCGGCATAACAAGGCAGGCCGCTTCGCTTCCCGAAGATCAGCTTAAAGCGCTTAACATGGCAATACTTCAATACTTTTATTTCCTTGACTATGATACAAACAGAGACTTCTACCCTCAGTTTTATGAGAGACTTGAAGCTCTAAAGTCCAATTAAAATAAGCAATTACTCTAGCCAAAAAACTGTCGTGTTTGACAATCAGCACTAATGGTGATAATATAAAAACACAAAGAGGTGCTATCTATAGACGGATAGCTCTGGAACAGTTAAAAAATAACCGCGACCATGCTGAGGGGGCGGTTATTTTTTTATACTATGGTCTTTGCCGTAAATAACGCCAGCTTCAAAGTATCTTGAATAAAAAAATAATTGGCAGACATATTATTAGAGTCTGCCAATTATTCTTTTTAATCCGGAAGTTTTTTCCCGCATTTCGGGCAAAAATCAAAAGTACCGTTCACCGGCTCGCCGCAGTATGGACAAAAGCTTGCCTTTGTCCCGGATGCATCATTTGAACTAAATTCCTCTATGTCCCTTGCTCGGCCATATTTTTCATTTAGCGGATCAGGTTCCTCGTTTTCATCAACGATATCCAAAACAGAATACCGATCTTCTGATGTAGCATTATGATAGTCATAAAATGCACTATATAATGATAAGCCGATTACCAGGATTCCAAAAGGGATCATGATATAACCACCCATTGCTGCAGCTGCTACACACCAGAACACACCAAAAACAGCAACAAAAATACTTACAACCGCACTCATTTTTGATGGGCCACGCCCCGGTTTTATACTTTTCATCTTTTCCCCTCTCCGAAAACTATACGAACTTAACGGCTGTTCCGTAAGCCATTATCTCGGCGGCGCCCTGTGCTACTGAAGATGAAGAATATCTTACGCTGACTATGGCGTCTGCCCCAAGGGCTTTAGCCTCATCTTCCATACGCTGGGTTGCAAGGTCTCTTGCTTTTGCCATCATCTCGTTGTAGTTCTTAAGCTCTCCGCCCACAAGTGTTTTAAAACTTGCTCCGATATCCTTAAAAGCATTTACAGTCTGAATAGTGCTGCCCTTTACGATACCAAGCATTTCAAGATTCTTTCCGCTAACATTTTCTGTAGTTACAATAAGCATATTAGATCCCTCCCATAAATAATACATTTCTCCGGCGCAATGCGCCCTTACATCTTACATTATAGCTAACCTACCAAATAAAAGCCACAGTTTACGTAATGTTTTAATTTTTTTCTAATGTAACATGACACATGTACCAGGCACATATGTAAACTAGAAGTTACGGCTGCAAATGAAGCCTCCAAAGGAAACAAGAAGTATTCCTGCTCCGATTACACCAAAGGAATAGACGTTGACCGCAAAAGGCAGGGCCGTCATAAGGGCTGTTGAAAGAGGCATAAAGATCACTGCTACAGTAAAAATGGAACTAAACACCCTGCCAAGAAGCTCGTTTGGCACCTTCTTTTGAACCATTGAAAAGAAATGGATATTAAAGATCGTTAGGAAGAATTCGAAAATAAAGTTTCCAAATACGATCACAAAATAAGGAAGGCTAAAAACCGCACAAATACTGATATACATAAGACCTGCGCCGCAAAGTGCAAGTGATATCAGGATGCTCCTATATGAGTTCTTAAACAGCTTACTTGCAAAGAAAGCTCCTGCTATAGAACCTGCTGCCCCAAGCGAAAGAAGCGTTGCGTAGCTCGCACTGTTATCGAACAGGCTGTTACTAAATGGCACCAGATAGTTAAAGGCTGCTATAAAGAAGTTTACAAGAGCTGCAACTGCAAGTAAAAAGAAAATCTCTTTTTGATGCAAAACAAAAAGCATGCCATCTTTTATATCTTTTAAAAGCGAACCCGCGGTTTTCCCCTTGCCTTTCTCCACATGTTTTTCCTCTTCTCTTATAAGAAAAATGAAAAAGAATGAAAGGAAGAATGTAATCGCATCTATGGCAAGTGTTGGTCTTAGCCCGAACCTGTCAACAAACAAAAATGCAAGAAGCGGCGAAGAAACGCTGATTATCTGAGATATCATCTCAAGATTTGCATTAAACTTTACAAGCCTGTCCTCAGAAACCACCGTAACCACATAGGATTTAAAGGATGTTCCCGAAAATGCGTGCATAATGGCAAGAGCCGCATTTACGGCAATAAGTCCCCATAGCATGATCTTCTCATTTCCTATAAGAGCAAGCAGCGAGCACATGATCCCGCCTATAAGGTCTGTAGTAAGCAGTATCTTTCTCCGTTTAAACCTGTCAGCCACTGCTCCGCCGATTGGGTTTAAAAACAGCGAAATAAGGTTTTCCGCAAGCTGATAATAGCCAAGATATTTTTTACCAATCCCGCCAAGCCCTGCGATCCAGGTGCTGTTTCCGTAGTCGTACATAACGTTTCCGATCCTGTTTACCGCCCTGCTTGCAAGAAGCTTAATTTCATTTTTTTCCATAAAAAATCCCCCCTGTCTGAATTTTAGGCATATTATACCTGATCCAATCAGGGGGACAATCGTTTTTGCATATATGCAAAACTATTTTACAAATCTGTCATAGTCTTTTTTATAGTTTGCAGCAAGATTGCTGCTGCCGGTCCACTCAAAAATGCTGATGGCACGTTTCATTTCGGTCTTTCCGCTATTTTGCCTGCCTTCAAGATAATGCTGAAGACCTGACAAAAACAGATAGATGGTTCTCTTATAAATATCGGTCTCATCATCTAAGATCGGCTTGATATTTTTCCTGTAATAATCGGCAACCTCAAGATTTCCTCTATGAAGGCATGTTTCCCAGATATTTAAAAGTGTTATGGACACAAGGCTTTTATGGGATCCTATCTCATTGTAATAATCCTGTCTTTTTACGATTTCCTGCCCCATTTTGTGAAGCAGCGGGATATCAATAAAAAGATAGGTGTTGCCAATGAGGATGAGCTCATACATGTTCCACTCTTCCGTAACAAACAGATAATCCGTAAGCTCTGCTATATACTCCTTTGGGAAAGGTATTTCCGGGTCACATTTACAGATAAAACTTTGTAAAAGTATGGTATTTAAATGATATCTGTAAACATCCGGGTTTTCCTTATATTTGCGCTCCTCTTCCTGCTGCATTCTGCGAAAACCGTTTATGTCCCTCTCATATTCAAGTGGTATAAGCGCGCTCATAAAGCGGATCTGCTCCGTACGCTGATTATCGTTTACCGCATCAATATATTCACTGACCTCTACATGCATGCGTTCAAGTGCAACAAGAAACCTGCCAAGTGAAATATCTGACTCTCCCCGCTCAAATCTTGAGATCTGAGCGGCAGAAACCTCCTCATTTGCCAGCTGCTTCAGTGAAATATGTCTGTTTGTCCGTATTTTCTTAAAAACCTGTCCTAAATTATCCTTCATTGCATCATCTCCCAGGCATCTGACATATGTTACTAGCCAAGGAGTTTTTCACTCATTTTTACCACTCTGGTGCCGTTTATCTCAAGCTGCTTTCTGCTAAGGCTTCCGTCTTTAAGCGCCTTAAGTACATTGTCATAATCTTTCTTTACGCCCGGCATAAACAGGTCGCCACCGGCTGCTGCCACCTTATCTGAGAGGGCATTTCTGTATATGGATTTCTTGCCTCCAAGAAGATCGATAACCCAGTCTGTCATAACAATGCCCTTAAATCCGAACTCAGATCTTAAAATATCTTCAATAAGGCCGCGGTGCTCCGATGTATGGGTGCCATTAAGAAGATTGTAGCTTGTCATAAGCGCGTGTGGCTGTGCCTTCTTTACGCAGATCTCAAATCCGCGAAGGTAGATCTCTCGCATGGCTCTTTCGCTGACCTGACTGTTGTTGCAATATCTGTTAGTTTCCGCATTGTTAGCGGCGTAATGCTTGATGGTGGTGCCGCAACCCTTATGCTTTTGAACTCCTTCTGTTATAGCGGCAGCCATAAGTCCTGAAACCAGCGGATCTTCCGAGTAATACTCAAAATTACGTCCACAAAGGATACTTCTGTGGATATTAAGAGCAGGGGCAAGCCAGAGGTTTACGCCCATTTCTTCCATTTCTTTTCCCACAATATCGCCAAAGCTTCTTGCAAGGTCTGTATTAAAGCTTTGTGCTACAGCCGTTCCAACAGGGATCATGGTAGCGTTATGCTGTTTTATCACCGCATTTTTAGGTACTTTGCCGCTGCCTGATATCATTTTTGCAAAAAATCTTGTAACAGGCCCCATAACTTCAAGCATACTTTCAGGGATCATGCCTGCTCCGCCCGCACTATGGGCACCTTTTTCATCTTCGTAATACTCTCTTGCTACTCTAAGGCCCGCAGGTCCGTCTGCCATTATAAGAGGCTTAATGCCCTTATCTGTAAGCTTTGAGGTGGTCTCTCCCGCTGCTCCCGCAAGGTGGGTCGCCGCATTTCCGATAATGCTTAAGGCTCCGCCTGCGCCAAAACTGCCGATCGCAAGGTATGAAAGTTCCTCATCGCTAAGATCTGCAACTCTTTTATCTATCTCGTATTCTCTGTCGTATATTACTTCTTCGCATTTAATACCGCTAAGGTCAAGTGTTATTCTTGTTACATCCTCAGGAATGCTTTCGGTCTTTCCTGCCTCCGGCTTAATATCCGTAAATGAAGGCTTTCCAAGAACATTTTTAACTTTCCTTACATCTGTATCTTCAGAAAGTGTCAGCACTGCAGACACTTTTGTATCTGCGCTGCTTGTACCGACTCTTACTATATAGTCCCCTTTTTCAAGGATATACTTTGCATTTTCCTCATCGTAAGAAGCAAGGTCTGTAAGGTCAAACTCAACTTTAAGCTCCTGCGCTTCTCCGGGTGCAAGCTCCTTTGTCTTAGCAAAACCGGCAAGTTCCTGAAATGCCTTGCAAAGCCTTCCCTCCGGAAGCGATACATAAACCTGAGCCACTTCTTTTCCTGCCCTGTTTCCGGTATTTGTAACTTTTACGTTAGCCGTGATCTTAGGGCCGTCTGCATTTACGGAAATATCATCTGCCGCAAATGTGGTATAAGAAAGGCCGAAACCAAACGGGAATAGCGCTTTTTTGCCAAAGGTATCAAAATACCTGTAACCCACAAAAATGCCTTCTTTATAAAGGTTGTCGTTCCAGTCGCCAAAGGTGCCTTCTTTGCTGTATTCTTCCCAGGTCGCCCATGTGGTGGTAAGCTTTCCGGAAGGATTCTGCCCGCCATATAAGATCTGTGCCAGCACTCTGCCGTTATCTGTGCCAAGCTGTGATAACACAAGTATATTTTTAACATCCTTTACAGGAGAAAGATCAATCACTCCGCTGACATTAAGCACAAGCATAAAACGCTCGTATAGTTCGTTAGCCTTAAGTATGTCACGAACCTCAGAATCCGTAAGCTTTACGTCTCCCTTTACGGCTTCCCTGTCGCTGCCCTCTCCCGCATTACGTCTAACTACATAAATAGCGGTATCACACTTTTTCTCTAAGGAAATGTCATACTCAGGCTCTTTCATTTCTTTGCCCATAGCATACATAATTGCATTTTCATGCTTTTCTTTTGCTTCTTTTTTAAGGTCTTTAACAAAATTCTTCTTTGCCTGGATTCTTACTTCATCAAATTCGTCAAGCCAGTCTTTTGTAAGGATCTTAAAGCCCTCGGCTTCAAGTCCCTCTTCTATGGTCTCTGTTTTTCCGGTATTAACCTCGCCGGAGCCTGTTCCGCCCTTAACGCTGTAACGAAGACCTGCTCCGTAGGCTGCAAGATTGCACCCTTTTTCTACCGGGAAACTACCGTCTGTCTTAAGTAAAACCGTACACTCCGCAACATTATCGATCATTAATAAATCCTCCTTGTACATCCCATTGTAATAGTTATAGTTTAGCATATCTAAGGATTAAGGAATAGTGCTGAATGTTTAATTTTTTATAAATTTGTTTGACTTTAGAGTGTTTTATAGTATAATAAGGATTGTGCTCGCGGAAGTGGTGGAATGGCAGACGCGCAGGCTTCAGGTGCCTGTGGTAGCAATACCGTGTGGGTTCAAGTCCCATCTTCCGCACGCGAAAAGCTTCAGACGAAAGTCTGGAGCTTTTTTTGCGTGCGGAAGATGGGACATTGAACCCACGTGGGATGAATGACAGGAAGATATTATAAGCAAAACATCGTATTTAACACAGATTTGCCACGAATCATAACAAACGTTGTGGTAAAATACTAAAAGTTAAGAGAAATGAAAATGAGCGAGCTTAAAGGAAAAGATTTCTTAAAGACATTGGAACAATTGATCCATGAGAATGGGGCTTCTATCATAGAACTAAACAGCGTTAATGATGAAAAGCACAAACATTTTTATTCTAAGCTTTCTTATTATGAGACAAAAAATTTTGTAATGATGGGGAAATTTCTGGAAGAGACATAATGGCCAAAGAGGGCGGAGTCATGGGCATACTTTGAAATGAATCGCCAACACCGTTCCTTGGGTCCGCTGAAAGAAGGGATGAACAGATGCGAGAAGGAATAGCTATCGTCGGCTTGAACGGAAGTGGAAAGTCTACACTTGGGCATGCACTGGCGAAGTCGCTAAATTTATATGAAATACACGTTGAGGACTACT
>JAEEGF011736227.1_pt1 | contig 11738 bp, 9 predicted proteins | sample 9134171 | NCBI WGS metagenome assembly JAEEGF01 (sample SAMN16246542, study PRJNA631951) | gut metagenome | biome: gut microbiome; feature: rumen; material: AP-attached | host: Bos | place: Iran: Karaj | collected 2018-10 | reverse complement strand
CCTTGTGTTCGAAGTTCCGGATGCCGAAAGCGCAGGTAACGCGGTGGAAAGTACCCTCTTCATACGGGAGGTTTTCGCCATCGGCCACCTGCAGACGGATACGGTCGTGCACGCCCTCGTGCGCGGCCTTTTCCATGACAAGGGCCATCATGCCCTCGGAGATGTCGGCCCCGATCACCCGCGAGCCGGGACCCGCAGCGGCGGCAATGGCAATGGTGCTGTCCCCGGTGCCGCACGCTACGTCCAGGATCTGCTGCGGCGTGCCGTCCACAATTTCCTTGAGCGCGTGCCTCCGCCAGAGCTTGTCCACATTCAGGGACATGACATGGTTCAACTTATCGTAAGACGGAGCAATTCCGTCAAACATTTCCTGGATTTTCTCTTTCTTGGGCATTACGGTACAGGATCATAACCGCTCCCGCCCCAGGGGTGGCAGCGGAGAATTCGTCTCACGGAAAGATACAGCCCCTTGAAGGGACCATGCTTGCGAAACGCTTCCAGTGCATACTGGGAGCACGTGGGAGTAAAGCGGCACGACGGCGGCGTAAAGGGACTGATGCACACCTGATAGAACTTGATGAGCACCACCGCCGGGAAAATAAGGATATTCTTAAGCGTTGGATGCATGGGCGATGGCGGTAAGGGCGGCAGTCATGTCGGCATAGACAGCCTCGTAGGGAAGGACTTCCCGGGAGGTATACACAAACAGGACGTCCACACCGGAGCCCAGCAGCGCTTTCTGCCTGCGGTAACTCTCGCGGATGCGGCGTTTGAGAAGATTGCGCTTAACGGCGCGTTTGAAGTTTCGCTTGGGGACCGATACCACAATGCGTGAAAGGTCTTCCGACCCTTCACGAACGAGATACTTGCACCGGAGGCACCCGGCCGTTACACCCTTGCCATGCTCGAACAGTTCTGCGACGGTTACAGCACCGCAGAGACGTTCGCTTTTAGTAAGGGTTTCATCGGCCATCATGCATTAAAGGCTTTCCAGGTAGAGTTCGATGGCACGGGCCACCGAAGGGGCTTCCGGAGAGGGAGCCTTTACGTCGATGCGGAGACCCGCCTCTTCCATGGCCTTCACGATGGAACGGCCATAGGATACCATCTTGATGTCTCCCTGCTTGAAATCCGGGAAATTCTCCTGAAGCGACTTGACATCGGCCGGGTTGTAGAAGACAATCATGTCAAAGTCTTCCGGCTTGATGTCCTTGAGGTCGTTGCTCACAGGCTTTACGAAAACACCGGTGGAATACTCCAGTTCACGCTCCTGGAAGAGTCCGGCCAGGGCATCTACGGAAGATCCTTCGGTCATGGTGATGAGGAACTTCTCCCCCTTGTGCTTGGGGCCGATGAGCGCAACCACGCTCTCCGGGGTTCCGTCTCCGAAGAAAATCTTGCGCTTACGATATACGATGTGCTTCTGCAGGTACATGGCCACAGCCTCCGTGGTGCAGAAGTACTTCATGGTCTCGGGAATCTTCACCCGCAGTTCCTCCGCCAGGGAGAAAAAGGCGTCAATGACGTGACGGGAAGAAAACACGATGGCCGAATACTCCAGGAAGTTGATGCGCTGGGCACGGAACTCCCGGGAAGTAAGGGGTTCAATCCTGAAAAAGGGAGTAAATTGGAACTGGGCGCCAAACTTCTCCGTAACGGCCTGATATTGTGTGAGAACGCGCGGAGCGTTCTGGGATACCAAAATCTTCTGGATGCTCATTTTTCTTTCTACTTCTCTCTACAGTACGATTGCCGAAACGATTAGTGCCGCACTGGGCAAAATTTCGAGCGCGCAAAGGTACAAAAAAGTTCGCAAAGGATTGCAAGATAATGCTAAAATTTGCGCACGACGAACGAGAAAAGCAAAATATAAGGTAAAGATTTCCACTTGCAGAACTCTCTGGATAACAGTGTTTTCGCACCCAAAAAGTGCTAATATGCCCGTTGTCAGCAGTGCCAATACCACCAGCAGGATAAAATACGTGTAGGCTGTGCGCCGCGACAGGCAGTAAAAGTCGTTGCCCCGCCGGGGTTTGAGGAGTGCATACATGGCAAGGCGCAGAAGGGCGAACACAGCAAACACGCCGATGAGCACCAGGAGGCGCCACTCCTCTCCCCAGGTATACAGGAAGGCGGCATCGTACACCTTGTAGTAGTACGTGAGCAGGGATGCGGGGAGCAGCAGGACGATGGCCACCAGGCGGCGGTCGTTGCTGGCGCGGACGCTGTTCTCCAGCGAAACGCTGCCGCGGGCCCTGAACAGGCTGTCAAACAGCAGCGGAGCCAGGCTCTGGAAACGGGGAAGAAAGGCAATGGCAGCCAGGATAAAAGCCACCGCCAGGACAATAAAAAGCACAGAAAAACCCTCCGACGTGCCCACGACGGCATCGGAGGGAGTATGGTCAAGCAGCAACCGGCCGCTGGTAAAAGGCTCTTGGAGCAGCATCAATTTCCTCTTTTGGCGTTGTAGCCCAAGCCCTGCAAAATAGATACCACTTTATCACGGAAATCTCCCTGAATGGTAATTTCTCCGTCTTTTGCACTGCCGCCCACCCCGAGCCGGGTCTTGAGCGTGCGTCCCAGTTCCCTGAGGTCATCGGCCTTTCCCACGAAACCGCTGATGAGCGTCACCTGCTTGCCTCCGCGGTTGCGGCGGTCGATTCCCACAATAAGACGCTGGCGGGACGGCGGAAGCGTATCGGCCTCCTCCGTCTCCGCGGTCGTGTACTTGAAATCCGGGTTGGTGGAGAATACCACGCCCAGCCTGTCTTTCCAGTCGGTTCCCATACTAACGGTTTCTGTCGGCCGCCTGGGCCAGGGCGCGCAGGTGGGCATTCAGTTTATCATTCGCCGAAAGGCTCTCCAGCGTGCAGTGCATGCGGTAGCGCCAGTAGTGACGGGGAATGGCCGGAATGTTGATGCGTTCATCGGCCGGATTTCCCTGATACCGGACCTCTCCGTCGGTGGCCAGCCAGTCCTGCAGGGGCAGGATGGCGAGCATGGCGGGCGAATGCATATGCTGGCCGATGATAAGGTCTGCCACCCAGGGCTCGCAGAAATAGGGGGCGTCTCCCTCGCAGCCCAGTACCTCGTTATAGTAGCGCTGGGTGAGGGCACGGTCCTCTTCCCACCAGGCACGGAGGGGCGAGGTGTCGTGCGTTCCCGTAGCGCAGACGCACCAGTAAGGATAGCTGCCGGGATGGCCGAAGGCATCGCGCGGATCCTTGGGCATACGCTGGATTTCCAGGCTCAGGATGTTCAGCTGTTCCATCACGGAAGGCACGCAGGCGGGAATCATGCCCAGGTCTTCGCCGCAGGCCAGCATGCCGGTGGAGCGCAGGAGGGCCGGAAGTTTGCGCAGGGCGCTTTCTCTCCAGAAATCGTTGTGGCGGCGCCAGAAGAAGTCCTCCGAGAGGTTGTCGTAGCGACGTTTCATCTCCGGGGAAAGCCAGGCATACTGCTGCGTCTTGTTGCCGGAAATGCGCGGATGCCAGTGATCCTTCTCGCGGGGATCCTCCACGAACAGGACATCGGTCCCCTCCCCTTCACCGGGGCGGAATCCCTGCGCACGGAGCTCGTCTCCGGAGTATGGCAGCGCCGGATTGAAGTGCCCCATGAGCCCGCTCTTGAACTGGGACGGAATTTCCCAGATGCGGAAGAACCCGAGGATGTGGTCAATGCGGAACGCATCGAAATACTGGGACATCTTGCCCATGCGGGCACGCCACCAGGCATAATTGTCCTGGGCCATTCTCTCCCAGTTGTAGGTGGGGAAGCCCCAGTTCTGGCCGTCCTCGGCAAAAGCGTCCGGCGGGGCGCCGGCCTGGCTGTCCAGGTGGAACAGTTCCGGGTGCTGCCAGGCGTCCACGCTCACGCGGGATACGCCGATGGGAAGGTCTCCCTTGAGGGCGACACCATGAAGGTGCGCATACTGGACGGCTTCCCTGAGCTGGGCGTCCAGGACGAACTGCAGATAGCAGTAGAAGCCAACCTCGGCCGCATTCTCCTGGGCGAAAGCCGCCACCTTGCGGGCGCTGTATACGGCCATCTTGCCCCATTTCTCAAAGTCCGGACTGCCGTGCTGGTCCCGGAGCACGCTGAATACGGCATACGGAAGCAGCCAGTCCTCGTTGGACTTTACAAAGGCCCTGTACTCCGGCGATTCCAGGGCCTTTTTCCCCTTCGCACCCTTGTAAAGGCTTTTCATGAGTTCAAGTTTAGCGGCGTTCACCGCTTCGTAATCGATAGCCGGAAGGGCTTCCAGTTCCTCCTTTCTGGCCCTGTAGGCAGCATCTTCCTTCACGCCGGCGGCGGGCAGGTGGATGAACTGCGGATGCAGGGCGAAGGAGCTCACCGCGTTGTACGGATAGGAGTCCTGCCAGGTATGGGTCATGGTGGTGTCGTTGATAGGCAGAAGCTGCACGACGCTCTGGCCGGTTTTCACCGCCCAATCCACCAAATGTTTGATGTCATTGAATTCGCCCACGCCGAAGCTTTCCTCCGAGCGGAGGGAGAAGACGGGGACGGCGATGCCGGCGCCTCTCCACGGGCGGGTGGGGAACGTGGGCTGGATATCGGCTATGACCAGCTGCGTATCCTGCGGGGGCACCTCCGCGAAGAAATGGTTGGGGCCTTCTTCCCACAGCTTGATCTCAAGGGTCTTGCTGTCCACGATGACAAACTTGTACTCCATGGGCTCGGTGATATCCAGGGAGATCACCCACCAGGGGAAGGTTGCGTCGGAGAGCAGATGGACCTTCTTCCAGTCTCCCAGTTCGCGGCCCGATCCCACGAGACCCACGGACTCGCTGCTGCGGATTTCGGGGGCAGGGATGCGGATGCACACGTTGCCAAGGCCGGGAGCCTCCCTCCGGGGATGGCGGAAGGACGCGCCGTCCGGACGGCGGAAGATAACGTCGCTGAAGGCCGATGCGTAGAAGGCGGAATTGGCGGGACGTCCCTTCCACCGCGAGCGCACGATGATATTCTTCTGGGCCGACGGGGAATTGAAGCGATGGACGCGCCATTCGCGCTCCACCACCTTTCCCTCACGGACAACCTCGAAGGTGAAATAATCACCGTCGTGGATGTCACGGCCATTCAGCATGATCTGCCAGAGGCCTCCGAAGGAGTATTCCATGGGAATACGGCGTTTGCCGATGCGGAGCTGGATGTTTTCGCCCCACTGTGTATGATACTGGAGTTGAATGTTTGTGGTCATAGTCATGTGTTGCTTTACAAATTTACACACAAAGTGACGATTTACCAACGAGTTCCGGCCACTTTTCCTCCGAATCGTTCATTAATTGCGACGAATGTATCAAAAATTCGTATTTTTGTACCAGATAAACTGACGAAAATGAAAAAACTGCTGCTGAGTATTTCCCTCCTCCTGTGCGGCCTTGCCGCCCCGGCACAGGAAGGATATGTATATACGGACGCGTCTGTCTTCCCTGTCTACGGCAAGGCGCACAGCGAGGAAGGCCCCCGCTACCGCCGCCTGCCGGAAAGCCTGAACGGCGTTGTCCGGGACCGTCTGTGGAACCTGGGCACCAACTCGGCCGGCCTCTATATCCGCTTCCGCACCAGCGCGCCCTCCATCTATGCCCGCTGGACCAATACGGGTTACCACATGCCGCACATGACCGACTGCGCCGTGGGCGGCCTGGACCTCTATGCCCGGATAGACGGGCAGTGGCGGTTCGTGGGCTCTGGCTTCGAATGGGGCGCCATCAAGGCAGACCACCAGAAAAAACTGGTGGGCAACATGGAGCCCGCAGCGCGTGAATACATGCTGTACCTGGCCCTTTACGACGAAGTGAAATCCCTGGAGCTGGGCGTTCCGGAAGGATACACGCTGGAGCAGCCCGCAGTTGAGAGCCCGGTCTCCGACCACCCCGTGGTGATGTACGGCACTTCCATCCTGCAGGGCGGCTGCGCCTCGCGTCCCGGCATGGCCCATACCAATATCCTCTCCCGCCGCATAGACCGCACCGTCATTAACCTCGGATTCAGCGGAAACGCCTTCCTGGACCTGGAGATTGCCGGGCTCATGGCATCCGTGGAGCAGCCCGCCGCCTTTGTGCTGGACTACGTTCCCAATGCCAAGCCGGAACGCATCCGGGAAAACGGAGAGAAGTTTTACCGCATCCTGAGGGACAAGCACCCCTCCACGCCCGTCATTTTCGTGGAAGATCCCCTCTTCCCCCATGGTATCGTGGACAAGGCCATCGCCGAGGAAGTTCGTGGAAAGAACGAAGCCCAGAAGGCCCTGTTTGAGCGCCTGCAGGCCGCCGGAGAGAAAAACATCTACTACCTCGGGGCGGAAGGCATGACCCTTCCCGAGGACTTTGTGGACGGCGTCCACTTCACCGACCAGGGCATGGTCCATTACGTGGAACACCTCCTGCCCCTTCTGGAGAGCGTGCTGTAATGGAAGCCACGGTCGTCAAGAACGCAGGCAGCCATTACCTGCTGTCTCCCCTGCCGGAATGGAAACTGTTTCCGGCCGTGCTGCGCGGTAAAATCCGCCTCAAGGGCAGTTCCATCACCAACCCCATCGCCGTGGGAGACCGCGTGGAGTATATTCCGGACGGGGATACCGCCGTCATCACGGAAGTTCTTCCGCGCCGCAACTACCTCATCCGGCGCTCTACCAACCTGTCCCGGCAAGCACACATCATCGCCGCCAACCTGGACCGCGCCTATGTGGTGGTATCGCTGTATTTTCCGGAGGTAAAACTCCCCTTCCTGGACCGCATCCTCGTCACCTGCGAACTCTACGGCATACCCGCCACCATCGTCCTTTCCAAGACCGACATGTACCGGGAGATGGCGGCCGATGAACTCACGCATTTCCGGAGCATCTACGAGGGCGCGGGATATCCGGTCCTGGAAACGTCCGTGCGCACCGGAGAAGGCATCGAAGCGCTCCGGGAAGCATGCAAGGGGCACGTCAACCTGTTTTCCGGAGAGTCCGGCGTAGGAAAATCGTCCCTTATCAAGGCCCTGGACCCTTCACTGGATCCCAAGGTTGGCGCCATATCGACCGCCCACCTGCAGGGCAAGCATACCACCTCCCTCTATGAGATGTATCCGCTTTCTTCGGGCGGCTACGTCATTGACTCCCCCGGCATCCGCGGCTTCGGCCTGGTCGACGTGGAGAAAGAGGAAATCGCCCGCTATTTCCCGGAAATGCTGCGGGCCTCCGAAGGCTGCCGGTTCACACCCTGCACCCATACCCACGAGCCCGGCTGCGCCGTCAAGGCGGCCGTAGAAGCCGGCCTCATTCCTCCGGAACGCTACAACTCCTACCTGGGCATGCTGGAGGAAGACAAGAAATTCCGATGAAACTCAGCCGCGAAATCCTTCGCCTGGCTGTTCCCAGCATCCTGGCCAATATCACTGTTCCCCTGGTGGGCATGGTGGACATTGCCGTGGTGGGGCATCTGCCCGCCAGTTCATCGGCCGCCCTCATCGGCGGTATCTCCATCGGCGCCATGCTCTTTGACCTGCTGTACTGGAACTTCGGATTCCTCCGGGCCGGGACGGGCGGGCTCACGGCGCAGGCCTATGGGCGGGGAGAGGACACCGGCGGCATCCTGGAAAGGGCGCTCCGGCTGGCACTTCTTTCGGGACTGGTCCTGATTGCCCTCCAGTGGGCCGTTGTGTGGCTCGCGTTCCTCATAGTAGACTGCAGCCCCGAGGTTCGCGCCCTGGCCTCACAGTACTTCTACATCCGCATCTGGGCGGCTCCGGCAACGCTTTCGCTCTTTGCTTACAAAGGCTGGTTCATCGGCCTGCAGGACTCGGTGCGTCCCATGACGGCCGACCTCCTGGTGAACGGCGTCAACATCCTCCTGTCCATCGTCCTGGGCATGCGGATGGGCTTCGCGGGAGTGGCCATCGGCACAGCCGCCGCCCAGTGGTGCGGCTTCCTCTATTGCACCCTGGCTGCCCGCCGCCGTTTGCGAATCGGCCATAAATCACTCATCCTCAGCAGTTTAGTTTTTTCTCTTTCGCCCAATCAGCCTAAAGAGAAAAAGCTAAGTGACGGCAGAACAGCGAATTACAGCACGAGCGACTATTTCACTCTGAACCGGGATTTGTTCTTACGGTCCGTCGGACTCATTGCCGTGTACATTGGTTTTACGGTGCTGAGCGCGCGGTACGGGGACCTCATGCTGGCCGTCAGCGCCATCCTGATGAAGCTGCTCATGATCTTCAGCTATTTCACCGACGGGTTTGCCTATGCCGGCGAGGCCCTTGCGGGCAAGTTCATCGGGGAGGGGCGGGCCGATGGCCTTCGCGCCACCATCCGCCAGACGTTCGCGTGGAGCGGCGGCGTGGCAGCACTGTTCATGCTGCTCTACGGCGTGTGCGGCGTGCCGCTCTTCCGCCTCATGACCTCCGACGCCATGGTGGTGGAAGCAGGGCGGCAGTTCCTGCCGTGGCTGCTCCTGATGCCGCCCATCGGCTGCGCTGCCTTCATGTGGGACGGAATCTATATCGGCGCCACCGCATCTGCGGAGCTCAGAAACAGTACGCTTCTGTGCGCTGCGGGCTTTTTTGCCGTATGGCTATGCGGCCTGGCGCTTTTTGGCGGCCGCTCGGTGGCACCCGAAACCGCCATCCACATTCTCATGGCCGCATACTTTACGCACCTTGCAGTGCGAACCATTTATCTCACGGCAAGAAAAAGCGCAGTACATATCTAAAAAATCCCCGCCTCCATCTCTGGAAGCGGGGATTATTATAGCAGTTTTCTAAGAGACTTAGAAGGAGTAGCGGACGTTCAGGAGCATCTGCCAGGTGGAAGCAAGGCCGTTCGTGGGCTTCCAGGTAGGAGCAGTGAACGTGTATTTACCGCCCTCATATTTGAGGATAGCGTTGGAGCTCAGCGTCTGGTAAACACCCCAGTTGCTGTTGAGCATGTTACCCAGGTTCTTGATATCCAGGCCCACCTCGATGGTCTGCTTCTTGCCGGCGATGTTGAAGTACACCTCCTGGGCAACGCGGACGTTGATGCGGTTCAGGAAAGGAGCCACCATGCCGTTACGCTCGCTGTACTGGCCGCGGTGCTTGCTCAGATACTTGTCGGAAGCGATGAACTCTTCGTAGGCAAGCTTGTTGGCTTCGTCGGCGAAAGGCATGCCTTCCAGCTGCTCGGCAGTAGGGATGTAGATGAGCTGGGAAGCCTTACCGGCACCGCTCACGTTGTTCATGAGGTAGCTGAAGCGGCTGTAGCTGAAGTTACCCATGTAGGCAATGTTGTAGCCCTCATAGAAAGCGCTCAGCTTGGTAGCGGTGTGACGGCCTTCGTTAATGGTGTAGGAAGCGTTGGCGATCACACGGTTAGGGGATACATAGTAGGCATAGCCCAGCATAGGCTCGTTGACGCCGTTGATGGTCTGGATGTTACCGAATTCGGAGATCTGGTCACCGGCACCGTCGGAGAGGGTCTTGGAACCGCTGCGGGTGTAGGCGGCGGAGAGGTCGAGACCGAAGGGGAAGGACTTGCTCAGCTGAGCGGTAACGGAGTAGTAGATACCGTGACCGGCGTTGTTCACATTGTGCACATAGTAGCCGTTCATGGTCTTGCCATCGCTGTTCTTTACGCCTTCGCCCACCCACTTGTTGCGGGCCTCGGGCTCGCCGGGAAGCTGGACGGTACCCTCCTGCTTGTAGCCGAGGGAAGTAGCGTAAACCTCATTGAAGTTGTAGCTGAATACACCTTCCACGGTACCCTTGATACCCCAGGGCAGGTTCACGTCAACACCGAGGGAAGTCTTCCAGGAAGCAGGCATCTTGAGGTCTTTGGCGATGATGGTGGTGCTGGTAGGAGCGGTCAGGGCCTTCTTCTCCCAGCCACCCTTGCTGTTCCAAAGGTTGTTGATGATCTCAGAACGGTCGGCGTAGAAAGCAGGAACGTCGGCGTTCTTCTTGGCAATGTACTGATACTGCAGCACGTTGGAGTTACCCATGGCAGAAACCAGCCACACGTTGGGGATACGGCCGGTGAAGACACCGGTACCGCCGCGGACAACCAGGGAACGGTCCTTCAGGACATCCCAGTTGAAGCCGATACGGGGAGACACGCTAACGGTGGTCTTGGGGAGGTCGGCGGTGGAAAGGCCGGCGAAGGAGCTGTTAGGGTTATTCTCAGCAACCTTGGCGAAGTCCTCGTTGAGGTTGTTGTTGGGGTTCTTTACGATGGGCATTTCGAGACGCAGGCCAGCGGTAAGCTTGAAGTAAGGGGAGAAGGTAATCTCGTCCTGAGCGTACAGGGAAGCCTGGGAGTAGTCGAAGGTAGGATAGGTCTGGGCAGTAGGATCGTCCAGGTTGGCGTGGGTAATCATGAAGGCGGAAGCCATGGGCTTGGTACCCTTGCTCTCGACGTCGGTCTTGAAGGACTCCCAGCTGTCATACACATACCAGCCGGCGCCGCCCTGCATGAAGCCGTTCTTGGCGCGGTTCCACTCGAACTGGGCACCTACGATGATGTTGTTGATGCCGGCGTTGAAGCTGTACTCGTCGGTAGCGGTGACGGTGTTCACGTCACGGAGGTTACCGTAGGTGAAGGGATCGATACCGATGGTGGTAAGGACACCATACTTGTCACTGCTGCCAGTGGGCATACCATCGTTGGACATGATGTCTACCGTGGGGAAGGTGCTGCCCTCGTAGGAACGGGGCTCAAACTGGTGGGAATAAGCCACACGCAGCATGTTGTTGCCCTTGCCCAGACGGGAGTTGAGCTCGGCGGCGATGGAGGTGAAGTTCTGCTCCTGATAGTAGCGGGCGGCCTCATAGAAGAGAGCGTAAACGCTCTGGCGGCCGGCGCTGTTGCGGTTGAAGGAAACGTCCTCGCCGTTAGGGCCGACGAAGGAGGAATCGTTACCGCCTACGGGGCTCATGGAAGTGGAAGGAGAGGAGGAATAGAAGTTCTTGGTGTGGCTGAAGCGGACATTGAGACGGTTGGCGTCGTTGATGTTCCAGTCCAGACGGGCCATTACCTTCCAGTCCGGAGTCTTGAGGTCGTAACCCTGGTAGCGTCCGGGGTTGTAACCGAATTTCTCCTGAACGTAGGCAGCCATGGCATCCATCTGCTCAACGGTAGGACGGTTGGCAGAGATATCGGCAGCGAACGGATCGGAAGCGCTTGCACGGGCTACGCGGGTAGAACCGGCAGCGGTATCGAAGGTGTACTCACCGTTCACGAAGAAGAACAGCTTGTTCTTGATGATGGGGCCGCCGACGGAAGCGCCGATGGTGTGGTTGAGGGACTTGCTGCGGGCAACATCCTTACCAGCCACTTTGTAACCGTTGAAAGCGTCGGAGGTATAGTAGTCGTACACGGAAGCGTGCCACTCGTTGGTACCGGACTTGGTAACAGCGTTGATGGAACCACCGGTGAAGCCGCTCTGGCGGACATCGAAAGGAGTGACGTTCACGTTGATCTGCTCCAGGGCGTCCAGGGAGATAGGAGAACCGCCGGCAGGGAGGTTCTGGCCGATACCGAAGGCGTTGTTGAAAGCAGCACCGTCAACGGTGACGGAGGAACCGCGGTAGTTACCGCCGCCCACTGCGAAACCGCTGGTGGAGGAAGAGGCCTGGGGAGTGAGGGCCATGATGTCGTTCATGCTGCGGGAAACCGTCGGGATGCTCTGGATCTGACGGGAGGAGATGCTGGTGGCAGCACCGTTGCGCTCGCGGCGGAAACGGGACTCATCGGCTAC
>JAEEGF011874657.1_pt1 | contig 11741 bp, 7 predicted proteins | sample 9134171 | NCBI WGS metagenome assembly JAEEGF01 (sample SAMN16246542, study PRJNA631951) | gut metagenome | biome: gut microbiome; feature: rumen; material: AP-attached | host: Bos | place: Iran: Karaj | collected 2018-10 | reverse complement strand
CCCAATCCCCAATCCCCAATCCCCAATCCCCAATCCCCCATTAATTTAATTAAAATATTTTATTTTTCAAATTTAACCATTTTTCTTTAAAATTAAATAAAATTTATTCATTTTTAAAAATATTTAATAATAAAATATTATTTAAAATATTAAATATTATTAATATTAAATCTTATTTATTAAAAATATTTATACATCAATTCATTTTATTATTATTATTTATTAAAAAAATAAATTCTCGTTTTTTCAGTCAAATTCGTTTCACCATAAACAGCTTCACTAATAATATTATAAACAGTCGATTCCATAATATCATTACTAATTAATTTCCTACTTTCATCATTCACAATAATCAAACTTTCATTAACCTCAGGAATAGTAAGTTTATATTTATCCAACAATTCTTTCATATATTTATCTTGAATTTCCAAATCTTCTTTTTCACCAAATTCATCTATTTTATTACCAACATTTTCATCTTCATTAACATTTTTAATACCCGCTTTATTATTACTCGTATTGCTACTTGGATGAGAGGCATTAGTAATGTATTTTCCAGTTGATCTTTTTTTATCTTCTTTAATTTTCAACTTTTCATTAATAATTTCTTGCGCTTCGTTGTCATACATTTCAATAATATTTTTTCTCACATCCGCTTGAGTTGAATAGCCAAAATCCGAAGTCCAATCAATGATTCCCAATGGTTGATTATCAATGTTTTTCAAGAGCATTTGTTGATAGGTTTCTTCAGATAAAATCTCTCTAGTTAAATCAGTTAATAACGATTCGATAAAACATTGATTTTCATTTTCGGTTTTTTCAATATTTCCTGTGATTTCTTTTAATTTGCTTTGTTTTCGTATACGAATATGTAAAATTTCTTTATCCAAAACTTTATTTGAATTTTCCGCGTTCCAAGTAATGTTAATTTCTATTTCGCCATTGTATTCACTAATGTAGCCTTTCGGAGTTAAAATCATTTTAATTAAAATGTGACTGTTCGGTTCGAGTTTGTCTTTATTTGGCTTAATATCGATTTCGTCTTTTAAAATAAATCCCGGTTCGCGAAAATCAAAATTTAATGAACAAGTATTAGAAAAATTATATAAAATAAACGTTTTGTTATAGACCTTTTTTTCCTCACACTCACCAAAATCAATTTCCTCAACACTAACGCCACATTTTTGAATAATTTCGTTATTAAAAGTATTGCACATTCTTCCATTCGGCATGGTTATAAAAGGCGATTGAATTTTAGGGGGAACAAATTTCAAAGGATGGTAACCTTTTCCTTTAATAGTTATAGGAATTTGACTAATAATTTGATTATTTGTAGGATTATTATTATTATTATTATTATTTGTAGGTTGATTATTATCATCTATATAATATACATTTAAAGGAAGGATATATTCTTTAGAAGTCAATGGCCTAAAAAATACGGCTATATATTTAAAATCCCCAGGACCGATGCTACCTTCACTGTTTTCGAGTTTGAATATTACAAAATCATCATTTGCTTCATTGAATTTATTAACTTCATTTAGGTCTATTTTATACTTTACTTTAACCCCCCCTACATTATATAACTCTATGGGGCTAACTATATAATCCATATATCCTATGGGGACATATGAAAAATCCAGCACTGGTCGTTTTATTTCAAGTTGACCTTGTTTTTCACTAAAGCATATACCGTTTAGTTCCATTATTAAAGGCTTTCCATTTACAACCTGAAAAATTACACGTAATTTATGATTTCCTTTTTCTTTTAAGTTATATCTTAAACGAATGTTACAACATTCTCCAGGATCTAATTTACTTTCTCTAGGTTCTATTTCAAATATTCTTTCTTTTAATACATGATATTCAACTTTATCATTTGAAGTCGGTTCAACAGGGTCCATCCAAATTTCTCTTTTGATACTTATATCATCTGGGAATTTGAAATAAAATTCGCTTGGAACTCCACCTTCGTTTTTTAGTGTTAGAAACACATCGAAATAATTAATTTTTGCGTTCTTTTTTTTTATATGTTTTCCAAAATCAAATTTAATACACTTTAATTTCTCTTTCATTTCATTTATTTTTTTGTCCATTTTATCACCCCCTCCGATGATATAATTTTTTTCTTCATCAGTCAATTGCTTTTGAAGTTCTTCATTCGCAAGATCCACATTAAAAAGGTGCCATAAATTATTAGTTCCAACAATGTCATTTCGAATATCGCATATTTTAATTAAAGGATAGTCACCATTTGCGTTAATAATTAACTCACTTTTTAATGATTTGTTTATCGCATCGTTTAATAACGATTTCGAATTGTGCTCTGTAGCAAAAATTTCAACATGAAGATTTAATTCCGCTCTCGTGATTGGTTTGAAAGTGACTGTGATTTCTTTTTTGCAAAAAGAATTTATTAATCCTTCAGTAAAATCAAAAGATAAAATTTCATCGTTTTTTTCTAATGATTCTTTTGAGGTAATTGAAATATTATTTTTATCATTATTATTATTATTTTCGTTATTGTTATTTTCTTCATTTAAATTATTATTTACATTTTTGTCTGAGAATTTTTTTAATATTAAAGGATCAGGAACGATTTTTATATAAAAATTTGTTATTGTGGGATTGTAAATAGAAAATATTAATTTCTTGTGAAAACCAACTTTTACTGTGCCGAATTTTAATGTTGTTGGAGAAATGTAAATGTTACCATCATTTCCACTTCCAAGAATTGTTAATTCTCGAGTAAATGTTCTTTTGTCTTCTTCGTATAAAGGTAAAAGAGGAGTTGTATTTTCTAAATTATTATTATTAAAACTTCCAGGATTAAAAATTCCAATATTTTCATTATGACTTTCATAAATTCTCTCAACAACAAATTTAATTTTCCCATAAATTTCCTCACAAACAAACGGCGTAAACATAACATCAATTTCCTTAATTAAATTTTTTTCCATTTCAAATTCATTCGGACTCACTTCAACATTTCCCTTTTTCATTTTATTATTATCATTTTTATCATCTTCTTCATTAATTTTATTATTCTCCTCCAAACATTCACACATAATCTTCACATTAATTTTTACCGGCGAAATATTAATAACATTCAATTTCTTCTTCGTAGTGATTCCACAAAACGCAGGCGGAAAATAAATTTCATCTTTGACACCTTCAATTTGAATCACAGGGTCGCAACAAAGACCATTCAAAATTAAATTCTTAACATTAACATTGTCGTGATTTAATATAATTCGCATTGGATATCGATAAACACTCGCTTCTTTTGGGCAAAATTCAATACAAATTAAATGAAATTCCTTCGAAGGAATCAAACCATATTTTCTATGAACTCGAAAGACATTGTTTGTATCAGTATTGAAACTATAATATAAAGGTGTATCATTTTTGTTTATTATTTTTAGGGTTTGATATTGCGATTGATTTATTGTTGTGCTTGGGAAAAAAATTTCCTTCGGAGGATCAAATTCGAAAATCGGAATGAAAATTTGATTCCCAGGCGGAAATGAATGACCAACCACACTTAAATGATTTGTTGTGGGTGGGTTGAAATATTCTGAAATTGAAGAAGGAGGTTTTTTTTGGGAAAATAAATGTGAAAATTGAGTTTTTTTATGAAAATTCATATTCGTTTTTGTCTTGTTTGATATATTAAAATTCGATGTTGTGTTTTGAGAAATTGGTTTTAATTTATTTTTATATTTAAAATTATTTGTCGTTGCTAATAAAATCGAAGTTTTATCTGAATTTTTACTATCTTCAATTAATTTATTTTTCAAATTCCCATCTAAAATTGTAATTTGACAAGGAATGTCAGAATAAAAATAACTTTCTTCTTTATTCGGCTTGAAATAAACCTTAAAATTACATGATCCAAAAGGACCAATAATATTTTCTTCAGGTTGCACAATGAAAATTGTACTTTCATTACTAAATAAATTCACAGTTTTAATTAAATTACTTTTAATAATCGGTCGTTCTAAAATCCATTTTATATTAACATTTTGATTCGTATTGTTAGTTGCTTTTATTACATAAGCTTCGCTCGTTGAAAAACTAGCAACAAAATTAAAATCAATGTGATCTTTATCAAAACTTACTATGCGCGTTTTTGATGTGCTCTCCCAAATCATTTCTTTGTATAATTGCAATTGATTTAAATATTCTAAAGATAAATTATTCGTAGTTAAATTATTATTATTATTAGCCGCATCAATTTTAATATTGCTATTCCCAGTTTTAATAAAATTAATTTCTTTTTCTTTTTCTCTCAATTCATCAGGTAAATAACTCGCAGTTTTTTTATTTCCAAAATATTGACCATGTAAAATTTTATATCTAAACATTTCAATAAATTTCTGATTAATCATCAACGTTTTATGTAGCAAATCATGGCAACTTCCAAACAAATCTATCGTATATAAAATATTATTTTTAATCAAAAGAAAAACTCTTTCATAATAAATTTTCGTCTCGAAAGGTTTAAAAGTAATATTAACTCTAACATTACTATGCGGATTAATAACCGCTTGAGTATTATTAATACAAAAAATTCCATCATTATTATGAAAAATTTGATACTCAGTTTTAATATCACTATCATTATAAACCCTAATTAATTTCGTCATACTCGAACCCAACTCAACCGATTTAAAATTCACATACTTGCAATTAACATAGGCAGGCAGGGGGGTACACATTCCACTCAAGGAAAATTTAATTTTATTCCCACCTATCGTTTCCAAATCATATGTCTCATAAGATGTTATTCCAGGGTAATTAGATATATATCTCACTTTTATCAAAAAAGATGATTTCGGGGGGACCTCCCCCTGAGAATGAGATATCACAAAAATGTTAGGGTGGTTTCCTGGTTGAGAACTTCTACGTTTGATTTCGAATTTCGCTAAAACTTTTTCAGGGTTGTTTATTATTAATTCAATGGTGCTTGTTTTGCCAACGCTTATTATTCCAAAGTCAAAGTGAGTTTTATTTATTTTTAAATAAGGATATTTTGCTATTGAGGATATTTTAAATATTTTTGTGAACTTGTCATCTAATGTGATCTGAGCGTTTGAGATTAAAACGTTTGCTTGTTGGGGATTGATTGAAATGGTTATTGACATGGATTTTGATTTTGGAATTATTCCTTCGCTTGGGGAAAAAATATAATCGTTTTTTGAGAAAATTTTAAATAAAATTGGAACGTTTGTGGGATTTGTTAATGTTAATGTTTTAATTGAAGGAGATTTTACTGGAATAAAATTAAAATCTATTGATTCTGGAATTGAATTTAGAATGAAATCATAATAAATTTTCATTGATTTTTGATCCATTTTTATAACTGTTTTATTAATATTATTTTTAAATTTTAATTATATTTATATAAGAATTTAATTATATAAGTAATTAATTTATTTATTATTAATATTATTAAATTAATCTACTATTGTTGTTACTGTTTTTTTCTTTGGAAAATTTTTTAATATGGAAATGTTATTTGTAATGAATTGAATTGCTTTTTCATAATTTTGATTTCGAATTTCTTTTATTATTTCTTTATTTATTTTTATAATATTTTCTGATTGCTTATTTAAATATTGCTCATCGTTATATTGATTTATTTTAAATCCAGTTTCTAATAAACTATCATTGTTTATTATTTTGTTAACATATGATTTTTTGAATAATTGAGAACTAAAAGATGGAAAATAATTTGAATTGTTATTATAATTTTGATAGTTATTATTATTAATGTTATAATTATTATTATTATTTATATTATTGTTATTATTATTATTATTGTTAAAATTATTATTATTATTATTAAAGTTATTATTATTAAAATTATTATTTTTTATATTTTCTGTACTTTTTTTCAAATTTTCTTCTTTTTTTAATTCATATTCTTTATTATTCATTTCTTGAACATTATTATTATTAATATTAAAATTTTCTTGCGGAGAATTATTATAATTATTATTTTGTTGATTAAAATTTTGATTATTATTAAAATTCGAATTTTGAAAATTATTATTATTCATTCCAAAACCCATATTATTATTATTTCCATTAAAATTATTATTATTTACATTCATATTATTATTACTATTATTATAACTATTAAACGAACTATTTTTAATTTTTCCAAAATTATCATTCATTTCACAAGGCGTAAAATATTGATATTCCATTCCAACATTATATTTAAAATCTTGAAATCTCGTTTTTTCAGGAATTAAACCTTTATTTAAACATTCTTCAATATTTTTAGCTTTGTATCTACAATAAGCTTGTAAAACAACTATTTTATTATCCCAAACTTTATATGCTTCTAAAACATCAGAAACAAAATTAAACCTTTGAGAAGTTTGATAAGTAACATTAGTTTCTTTATCTTCATTATCAATCGCTATGAAAATTTTTTTATAAAATTTATTATATTCGTCTTTTGAAATGTTAATATCATCTTTTGAAAGAATTTTTTTTAATTCTTTCAAATGATTAATCATAGAAATTAATTTTTTCGTTTCTTCTTCATTCAACTGATCTTTTAAATTCGTTAATTTCGTAACGCAATAAAATTTCATATGATAACTAATTTTTTTATTAATTTTAAAATATTGTGCGCCTGTGTTCCAAACACTTTCATAATAATTAAAAATTCTAATTCCATTATCAATCATATTAAATATTAATTTTATATATTTATATTAATTTAATTAATATATAAATTAAATATTTTTTTCCATAAAAAAAATATCAAAAAAATTCTTTTAATTTAAAGAAAATTAATATATATTTTCGGAGACCTGGAAGGTTTAACAGACCCTCTGTATATTAGGTTTTAAATCTACTATTGTTTCACTAAGAAGTTAGAGTCTCGTTATAATGTCACATTTGAAGACTTGCCCGTCTCAAATTTGGGATTGGTGATGGATTTTCCTGTAGGGGAAAGTCAAGCACTATTAAAGCGAAGTGTACCGTCTCAGGCTGGGTAACAGAACAGGAAACAGCTTCCGTCCTAAATAGTGGGAGGAAAACGAGTCCGAGTGCGTTTGAGAAGATCGATTTCCAGTGGAATGGTTGTAGATTCTCTCCAAATTTTTTTTAGTATATATGTTATTTTTTTTTAATGATAAAAATTTTTTTAATAAAAATTTTTTTAATAAAATAAAAAAAATTTAAATTTTATAATAAAAAATTTAATTATTAAATTAAATTTAATTTCCTTTGTCCATTGCTAAAAATGTTGATAACATTCTTTCAAGTTCATCTACTCTTTTTGTTAATCGTAGTTTTTCTTCTTTTTGATTTTGAATGATATTATCTTTTTGAGCTAAATCATTTTGAAGTTTTAATATTAAATTTTTCATATTTTGTAATTCTTCATTTGTAGCATTATTATTATTTCCTTGATAATCATTATTATTAATAATATTATTATTTTGAAAATATTTATTTTTATTCGATTTCAATTTTTGCTGTCCATTCGCAACAGCAGGATTTCTAATTTGTTGATTAACAGGATAATTTTCAAATTCTCTTTCAAATTTATTTTCATTTACTTGTTGTGGAGGCATCATCATATTTTGAGGTTGTTGATACATATCCTCTTCATAATTAACATTATTAACATTATTTACAGCATCATAAATTCTTTGAGTTGCTTTCCAAAATTTCGTTGATAATCTACTTTTAACTAAAGTTTTACTTAAAACTGGAATTGGACCTTCAGGAGCAAATTTATTATAAGGTTCTTCGAATCTATTATTTAATATCATATCTAATAAACTAATTGCATGTAAATTTCTATTTTTTTTCCATTCGATATTGTTTGTCACTTGACATAATTTTTTGCACCAACTTTCTATTCGAAGTTTGTCATGTTTATCTAATTTTCTACAACGTTGTTCTATATCTGTTATAAGTGCTATAAATTCTCTATCATATTCATCGGTTATTTGATCATCAATCTGCATTTGTTTTTAATTTTAATTAATTTTAATTTTATAATTTTTTAATTTTTTTTTTAATTTAATATAAAAAATATATTTTTAATAATATAAAATGTATGAAAATAATAATAATCAATATTCAGTTCCTTTAAATCAAAATTTCAAAAATGAATTATTAAGAGATGATGTAAATTTTTATATTAAAAAATATATTTTTTTTAATAAATATTTTTTTATAGAATTATAATATAAAAGAACATTATGAACATAATTCACTTAATGAATCAGTTTGTGATAGTTTATCAAGAGATTTAAATAAAATTTATTTAAAAATGAAAATAGTTGCTATCCCAACAACATATGAAGAAAAACAAAAAGAATTAAAACAATGGGATTTATGGGGACCATTTATTATATGTTTAATATTAGGAATAGTATTAACATTCACATCAAAAAAAGCAACAGGTATTGTTTTTTCAACTATATTTATTATAATGTGGATAGGAAGTATGATAATAACAATTAATTCAACTTTATTAGGAGGTAAATTATCTTTATTACAATGCATATGTTTATTAGGATATTGTACTTTTCCTGCAGCAGTAAGTGCAATATTAACTAGAATTTTACTTAAATTTTTACCAAGTATTGGAAAAATTGTCATAGTAATTATTTCTTTTTTATGGAGCACAAAAGCTTCAATTCCTTTTATTGCTCAAAATATTGAAGAAAGAAAAAAATTATTAGTTGTTTATCCAGTGATGTTATATTTTTTATATCTAAATTATTTTATTTTAGTTTAAATGTAATTTAATTTTGTATATATAATAACATATATAGAATATTTTTATTAAATAAATAATATATATATTATAATTTATATAATTTTTATAATCCATCTTTAAAAGCACCTTCTATTTTTTTTACTCTTTTATCATTTTTAAATAAATTCATAATTAAAAGAATTTGAAAAATACTAACAATTAAAATAATAAATATTTTCAAAAAAGTTAATTTTTTTACATTATTCATTAATTCAGATAAAATATCTGAATGTTTACTTTTTCTATCAGTTAAAAATTTCATATTCTTTTCAAAATCAATATATTTTTTTTTTAAAACATTTACACCTTTATTTATATCAACAAGTTCAGTTTCATCCGCTAAAGATTTAATAATTCCTGATTCTTTAAAAGAATAAAAATCAAATGTTAATTGAAAAAGGTTTCTATTTCTTGGAAAAAAACATAATTTAAATTCACCTTTGCTTATTTTTTTTAATTTAAATTCATCTGATTGTTCATTTCTTTTATGATATAACATTTTATTTGTATCTAAATTATGAAGAGAAACTTCTAATTCTTCTTTATTTGAAGACGATATTAAATAATTAAAAACTAAAGTATCATCTTCATATTCAATATTTTTATAAAAACAAAACTCATTTTTTCTTTTTGATATATCAATAATTAAAGAAGATGAAAAATATATTATATTTATTATTATTATGTAAAATAATAATTTTTTTTTCATTTTTAAATAATAATATGTTTTATTTATTATTATTATTATTATTATATTTTTATATCAAAAATTTATAATATCAAATTAAAACTCTTCTTCATCTTTTATTTTTTTATTTCTTTCTGGAGACCATCCAGTTTTTCTTCCTTGTTCACTTAACTCTTTCCATGTTTGTAAATTAGTTTCGACATTTTTACAAAAGAAATCTAAACTAGGGAAAATATCATTTAAAACATCAAAAGTTGGAACAATAAAAGCTTTAATAAAACCAACTTGACTAATAGGAATATTAAATTGTTCTCTATCACATCCAAAACTCACATTTAAACCTAATTTTTTTTCTTTATCACCTTGTTTCCAAAATTCATTTGTTAATAATTCAACCCATTGAAGAGAAATACTAAATTTTTTCGCATTATGTGCAATATCACAAACATGAACAACAAAATCAAATAAATTTTGTTGTTCTTCGAAAATATTTTTTCCGTCTTTTGTTATTATTTGTTTTTCAGGATTATTTATTAATTTAGTTTTCATCAATCCCAAAACTTTAGAATGTAAAGCCATATCAGTAGCTAAAATATTAGATATAATTCTTTTTCTTAAAGTTTTAAAATCAAATTTAGAAAAATTATCAAAAATATTCACACTTTCATCATTATTAATTAATCTAAATAAAGTAGCTGTATGAAAATTTTCTAAAACAGATATATCATTATAATTAATAGCTATTTCATTACTACTATTTATTAAAAATCCATTATTATATCCTGGGTGACCTATATCATGTCCTAAACAAGCAACGAAAATACTTAATAAATCAATAATATTTGAATAAACTTTTTCTTCAAAATTTGAATTTTTTATTATTAAACATGCTGTTTGAGTTATGTCACTTGCATGAATTGCGTTATGATATAAAACATGTTCATGATAACCATTTGAAATTTTTTTGAAAAAATTTTCTAATTTTGATGAATTTATTATTTTTTCATCTAAACTAAAAAAATTAAATATTTGTTTTGCCATTAATGGCATTACATTGTGATAACCAACTATTTTTTTAAATTCATGTATATCAAAACTTCTGCTTAAAACTCTTTTTGGATTATAATTAGCTTCGTTTAATTTAGTTTCTGCTAAAATAAAATCTTCTTTAAATTTTTTTATTGGATTTATTTCTAAATCAAAAGAAGAATTTAATTTTTTTGAAGAATGTGACTTAATTGATTTATTATCATTTAATTTAATATAGATATTATTATTATTATTATTTGCATTATTATTATTATTTCCATTACTTTCTTTTGATTCAAAATGAAGTGAATCTGAAGATAAATTTAATGAATTATCATAACTACTGCTACTTTTATCATTATCATCATTATCTATATTATGTTTTTCAATAATTTCATTTATTAATTGTAAATTATCTTTTGAAAATTCAATTGGAGTTTTTTGAATTGTGGTTGAATGTTTTTTACTATTATTAGTTAAACGTGCATTTTTAATTTGATTAGTTAATATTTTTCCATTTGGTAATTTAAAAGAACGACTTCTAGTACTTGAAAAAATATTTAATTTTTTTTCATATTCTTCATCTGACTCATTTTGATTATTTTTTTCTTCAATTTTATCATCATTTTTAATAATATTATTTTTTATATCAGATTTTCCTTTAATAAATCCAAAAAAATTTTTTCTTTTTAATTTTGAACTTGGAGTTTGTAATCCTAATTCTCTAAAAACTCCATTATCATTTCCATTTTTATTTTCATTATTTTCAATAAATAACATTGTTTTATTAATGTAATTATTATATTTTTTAGTTTCATTTATTTGTCCATTGTAAAGATTAATTAAATCTAAAAATTGTTTCATTTCAGGAAATTCATTTTGAAATTGTTCCAAACTTTCTTTTTGATTTATTTGAATTGAATAAAGTGAACGTGATGAAATAATTTTTATTACCCAATTTAATTCATATATATATTTTTTTGAGTTCTCAATGTTTGATAATATATTTTTTATATCATTTAATATTTTAAGTACTTTTTCACATGGTGTTGTTATCATATCTGTTAATATTTTTGAAAGTTTTGTTTTTGAATTTAGATTAAATTTTAAATTTTCTTTTATAAGAGACATTTTGTTTTTAATTTTTTTATTTTATTTTTAATAATTTTAATATTATTTTTTTATTTATATTAATTAAAGTGATTAAATATTTAATTA
>JAEEGF010842482.1_pt1 | contig 11742 bp, 7 predicted proteins | sample 9134171 | NCBI WGS metagenome assembly JAEEGF01 (sample SAMN16246542, study PRJNA631951) | gut metagenome | biome: gut microbiome; feature: rumen; material: AP-attached | host: Bos | place: Iran: Karaj | collected 2018-10 | reverse complement strand
TGACAATTCGGGACCTCCTGCGCCATCAGGGCGGCTTTCCGGCAGATCCCAGATATGTCGCGCCTAAACTCTACAGGGATGATATCAAAAACACGGAAGACTATCCGGACAATCCTTTGTTTGCGGGCAATGGTGCAGATGAAGCAACCAGGCGAGCGACTATAGAAATGCTCTGCAAAACGCCTCTTGAATATGAGCCGGGAACAAAGACGGTGTATTCCGATGTAGACTATATGATCCTGGGTTTGGTCGTAGAGAAGATCACCGGAGAGGATCTTGATACATGGCTTAAAAAGAATATATATGAACCGCTCGGACTGACGCATATCACTTATAATCCGCTCCGGCATGGTTTCTCGCCCGACGACTGTGCGGCTACGGAACTTAATGGAAATACACGCGACGGGCTGCTCAACTATGACGGATACCGGACATATACCCTTCAGGGCGAGGTTCATGACGAAAAAGCCTGGTACAGTATGGCGGGAGTCGCCGGACATGCCGGCCTTTTTTCAAATGCGACGGATCTGGCAAAGCTCGCTACGCTCATGCTGACCGGAGGATATGGGGACAAAGGTTTTTTTTCACAGAATGTTATAGATTTATTTACCGCTCCGAAGTCAGAAGATGCCGCAAACTGGGGACTGGGCTGGTGGAGACAGGGCGATGCCCAAAGAGTATGGTATTTCGGCACGCAGGCCGGACCCGGAACCATCGGACATCAGGGCTGGACCGGTACGCTAGTCATGATAGATCCCGGGAGACAACTGGTTATCGTCTATCTTACAAACAAGATCAATTCCCCTGTCACGGATAAAAAGAAAAATGCAAATAAGTTCAACGGCGGCTGGTATACCGCTTCTACACTGGGTTTTGTTCCGCAGATACTGTCGATAGGCATGGACAGCGAGGAGGACATTACCGGGCAGCTGAAGGATCTGGTTGCAGACATGGAAGCTGAGGCGTTGAAACTGATTCCCGCCGGAGTCTCATATGACAGCGACCATCCTGCGGCAAAAAATGCCCGCAGCAAGGCACAGATAAGGAACTGACCGCATAAAAGAAAGACATGGGCGATTCCCATGTCTTTCCTGTGTAATTATTATTGTTAAATATCAAGCGTCTACGCCGCCGTCTACACGAAGCAGCTGGCCGGTGATGAAGCTGGAGTCTTCCGTGCAGAAGAACAGGCAGGCGGTCGCGATCTCGCTGCCCTTGCCGACTCTCTGCAGAGGCGCCGTCGCCTTCATGAACTCGATGGTCGCATCCGCGCCGCAGTTTTCCAGCATGGCGGTCAGGATAGCGCCGGGCTCAATGCCGTTGACGTGGATATCCGGACCCATCTCGCGCGCCATGGCTCTGGTCATGCCGACCATGGCGAACTTGCTGGTGCAGTAAGCGATGGGGCCCCACTTCGCAGCCGTGCCGGCTACGGAGGAGATGTTCACGATGTGGCCCTTGTTCTTCTTCAGTTCGGGCTCACAGTACTGGGTCAGCAGCAGGGCGCTGGTCAGGTTTACGTTGAAGACTCTGTCCCACTCCTCCATCGTCATCTGCTGGACGGGAGTCAGGCTGAGCACGCCGGCGTTGTTGATCAGGATATGAACGGTGCCGTAAGCTTTCATGGTCTCATCATAGATCACTTTTGCCGCAGCGCGGTCCGCGGTATCCGCGATAACATAAATGGCTTCGCCGCCATCGGCCTTGATATTGTCCACGACCTCTTTCGCACGGGCTTCGTTGCGTCCCGTAACGACGACCTTCGCGCCTTCCTTCGCGAACAGATAAGCGGTGTCTCTTCCCATGCCGGAAGTGGAACCGGTGATGATGGCAACTTTGCCGTCAAGTCTTCCCATTGGTTTGTACCTCCCTGTTTTGATCCTGCCGCCGGGCAGGATGCTTTTTGCCCTTTTATATTAACAGAACTGCCGTATTTTGTAAATCTTTTTCCGCGGGTTTGCGTTTTTCTCCTTTTTCCCTGAACTGATCCTTACTTTGCCGCGTCCGGGTACCAGGAAAAGATCTCCTGCACGAAAGCCTGCGCGTCCGCCGCGTATTTTTCTCCCGTCAGGTCCGGGACCTTCATGTAGATCTTCGTCCCGCCGGAAGTGGAGACCGTCTGGCCCGCTTCATGAATAAAGCTTGCTTCGGCGGTCCTTCCGCTGTTTTGGTCATAAGCCGTGACGGTCACCCTGGTGTTCCAGACGTTGGCGATGGTTCCGCTCGAATATTTGTACTGCCCCGCGAAGGGATAGGTCGTACGGATCTCAATCACGACGTCCGCCAGTTCCGGATAGCAGGTCAGCTCCACCCTGCTGACGTTTTCGCCGTTGAAGAGGCCGCTCAGGACCGTTTCCGCACGGTCGAGGATCCAGCCGGTCTTCTCCTCGTCATCGGTCAGCAGTTCTTCCGTGATCGCATTGCCGCGGATCGTTTCACTGGCGTCCACGATCAGGAGGCGGATCGGATCGCCGGGGGAACGCGTGCCGGCCCCGCCGTCCTGTGCCGTTATCTTCTCCAGGTATTCCTCATAAAGAACCGGCAGCCAGAGCGTGGCGCCGTACTCCGGACGGCAGCCCGGGATATAGATCTTGGCGAAAAGGGAAGGACTTACCGCATTCTTATTCACGCTGTCCCAAACGTCATAGTACGAGGGAGGGTAATTGCGGTACAGACCGTACGACGCCTTATTCTGGAACAGTTTGAGTCCGTATTCCTCCCGCAGCCGGTAAAGCAGCGCTTCCCCGGAAGAGCCGTGATACATGTCCATCATTCCGGAGAAAGTATAACAGAGCTTCTCCCACTGTTCCGTCAGCTTTTTCTTTTCCATATGGGCCTGACAGGCCTCCCACATGGCGTCGAATTCCTCCGCCGGCGTTTCGTTCAGCAGCTTATAGATCTCACGCACCGTATCCGGGACCCGGATGACCTTCTCGCCGTTGACGTATTCCTCCAGGATGCCGCCGCCGTAGGGTTCGAAGACCAGATGATGGACCTCCGTTCCGTCCTCCGCGTACTCGTACTGATGCTCGATATAGTATTCGCCGAATTGCAGGAAGGGATAATAGGTCACGCGGAAATACAGGTTGCCGTTCGGGTAGTAGGACGCCTCTTCCGTCATGAACTGTTCCATGCCGCCGGTCTCCCCATAGACGCAGTCGTAGTGCTGCATGCCGATCAGGACGCCGTTCTCCCGCGTCAGTTCCTCGCGGCTGATCAGGCGGGTCATGTCCGGGTTCCAGCGCAGCTTCCGGATCTCCTGCTCGTTCTCGTCGTATTCCCAGGTCTCCCACCAGAGGAGGTTCCCCGACTCGTCAAAGCAGTTCATGGTCCGCGTATGGCCGTCCTCGCCGAGATCCTCGAAAACGACGTATTCCACGCCGGTCTCGGGATCGGTCCAGTACTCCTCCGCGCCGGACAGGTGCGTGAAATCCTTCAGATTCTGCGGAGGCGGCAGAAGCGCCGTATGCGGCGGGATATGCGCCGGCTCGGTCTCTGGCTCGGTCGTCGGCGCGGCGCTCGAAGATGGCGTCTGCGTGGCGGCAGCCGTGGTTTTCGCCTCCTGCGGGGCGCGCGTCGGCAGGGCGCTGCCGGCGCCGCAGGCGGTCAGCGTCAGGAGCATCAGTATGGCAAGAATCCGGGCAATTCCTTTTTTCATATGCTTCGGCCTCCTCGGGACAACGATCTTTTCAGAATACTCTTCTGTAAATCCAGTTTACTTTACGGGGCACGGCTTGTCAATCGGCAGTTTTTCCGTTATGATAGAAGGGACTTTAAGGAGGTAGCCTATGCGCCTTTTAGTACTCGACGGAAACAGTATCGCGAACCGCGCCTTTTACGGCATCAAGCTCTTAAGCACCCGGGACGGCCGCTACACCAACGCCGTCTTCGGTTTTCTCAATATCCTGCAGTCCCTCTTGAAGGAGACGGAGCCGGACGCGGTCGCCGACGCCTTCGACCGGAAGGAGCCGACCTTCCGGCATCAGATGTTCGACGGCTACAAGGCCACGCGCCACGCCATGCCGGAGGAGCTGGCCCAGCAGATGCCGGTCTTAAAGGAGCTGCTGCGCGATCTGGGCTATACGCTGGTGGAGCAGGCCGGCTGGGAGGCGGACGATATCTTAGGCACGCTGGCAAAGGCCTGCGAGGCGCGCGGCGACCGGTGCTTTTTAGCGACCGGCGACCGGGATTCCCTGCAGCTGGTGAGCCCTTCCACGACCGTGCTTTTAGCCTCCACCGTGATGGGCCGCAGCGAGACGAAAGTCATGGACGAGGCGGCCGTTAAGGAAAAATACGGCGTGACGCCGCCGCAGCTGATCGAAGTCAAGAGCCTGATGGGCGATTCGAGCGACAACATCCCCGGCGTAAAGGGCATCGGCGAGAAGACCGCACTGGGCCTGGTGCAGCGCTTCGGTTCGCTGGAAGGCGTGTACGCCAACCTGGACGATCCTTTCATCAAGCCGAAGCAGCGGGAAAACCTGACGGAATGCAAAGAAACGGCCGAGCTTTCCCGCGTGCTGGGGACCATCCGCACGGACGCTCCGGTCCCGACGGAGGCGGAAGCCTATCAGGTCGGGGACGGGGATCCCGCGGCCGCGCTGGAACTCTTAAAGCAGCTGGAAATGCTGAAGATGATAGAGAAGCTGGGTTTACGGGAAAAGGCGGCGAGAGCAGAAAAGAACGCTGCTTCTGTCCTTCCCGGGGAGCGCGGGGAAGATAGCACATCCGTTCCTTCCGTCATCACGCCCTCTCCCCTTCCCGCAAGCCCTTCCGGCACCTGGATCCTGGCCGAAAGCGGCAAGGCCGGCGGAAATAAAAAAGACAGCGCCTATCAGGCCGATCCCGCCCGCTGGTTCGCGGTGCAGGGAAACACGGTCTGCACGCTGACGGAAGATTCTCTGGCGGCGCTTCTGGACGCCCCGGACGTGCGTCTGGAGGTCTTTGACAGCGCGCCGCTCTACGCCTTCGCCTATGCGCACGGCGGGGAAGGCAGCGCCGTCTGCTGGGACGGCAAGCTGGCCGCGTACCTTTTAGACGCCGCCGCCAACCGCTACGAACTGCCGGCCCTTATCACCGCCTATGACGCGCAGGAAGCCTTCCGCTGCGACGTCTTCCCCGAGGCCGGCGCCGCCGCCGATCTCTTTGTGAAAATGAAGGCCGCCCTGACCGAGCAGGAGCAGGACGAATTATATAATACGATCGAATTCCCGCTGGCGCGCGTGCTGGCGGACATGAGCCATATCGGCGTGCTGGTGGATAAGGCCGGCATCGAGGCCTTCGGCGAAAAGATCAGCCGTCTGGCCGACGAGGCGCAGGCACGCATCTTTGAGAAAGCCGGGGAAGTCTTCAATCCCAACTCCCCGAAGCAGCTGGGCGAGATCCTCTTCGAGAAAATGGGCCTGCCGCACGGCAAAAAGACCAAGACCGGCTGGTCCACGGACGCCGACACGCTGGAGTACCTGAAGGCGGAGGCGCCGATCATCCAGGATATCCTGGACTACCGGACCTATCAGAAGCTGAAAAGCACTTACGTGGAGGGGCTCCTGAAGGCCATCGGGCCGGACGGCCGCATCCACACGCACTTCCGCCAGACCGAGGCGCGGACCGGGCGTCTTTCCAGCGACGAGCCGAACCTGCAGAACATCCCTATCCGCACCGAGCTGGGCAGCCAGATGCGTGCCTTCTTCATCGCGGCGCCGGGATGCACGCTCGTGGACGCGGACTACAGCCAGATCGAGCTCAGGATCCTCGCACACGTGACCGGTGATAAAAACATGCAGGCCGCCTTCAACGAGGGGGCGGACATCCACCGCGCGACCGCCGCGAAGATCTACAAGATCCCCGAGATCCTGGTGACGCCGGCGCAGCGCACCGGGGCCAAAGCCGTCAATTTCGGCATCATGTACGGAAAAGGCGCCTTCTCTTTGAGCAACGATCTGGGCGTGAGCATCCCGCAGGCCAAGGAATTCCTGGACAGCTATCTGGCCGCCTTCCCGAAGGTGGACCAGTACATGAAAAACGTGATCGGGGAGGCCCGCGAGAAGGGCTACACGACCACGCTTTTCGGCAGACGGCGCGCGCTGCCGGAGTTAAAGAGTTCGAATTTTCAGCTCCGCAGCGCCGGCGAGCGCATGGCGCGCAACACGCCCATCCAGGGCACCGCGGCGGACGTGATCAAGCTCGCGATGGTCCGCGTCTGGGAGCGGCTCCGCGCCGAAAAGCTAAAGAGCCGCCTGATCCTCACCGTGCATGACGAGCTGATCATCGAAGCGCCGGTGGAGGAATCCGAATATGTCGGGCGCCTTCTGCAGAAAGAAATGGAGGGCTGCGTGAGCTACGCCGTTCCTCTCACTACCGAAGTGGGGTTTGGCGAAACCTGGCTGACGGCGCACTAGCAGGCGGGGCCATTGGGGTGCCAAAAGGGGGAGGTTCCTTTTTGGCTGCACAGGAAAGGATCGTGGATCTATGAAACTCGGATTTATCGGGATGGGAAATATGGGGCAGGCGCTCTGCGAGGGCTGGATCAAAGCCGACGTTCTGAAGCCGGAAGACGTCTTCGCCTATGCGCCGCATCAGGATAAACTGAAGGCGAACGCCGCGCGGATCGGCTTTCAGCCGGCGGACTCGCCGGCGGCGCTTGTTCAGGCCGCCGACTGGATCCTGATGGCCTGCAAGCCGTACCAGGTGGAGGCCGTACTGGCGGACATCGCGCCGCTGCTTAACGGCAAGGTGCTGCTCTCCGTCGCGCTCGGCTGGGATCTGGCGAAGTATCAGACGATCCTGGGCAGGGATCAGGCGATCCAGTTCATCATGCCGAACACGCCGGCGCGGGTCGGGGAAGGCGTCTTCCTCTTCGAGGAGGCAAATACCCTCGCTGAAGATGATCTGACAGCCGCGAAGGAGCTCTTCGCTTCACTCGGTCAGGTATATACCCTCCCCTCCCGCCTCATGGGCATCGGCGGAGCTATCTCCGGCTGCGGTCCGGCCTTCGTGGATCTCATGATGGAAGCCTTCGCGGACGCGGCCGTCCGCTACGGCATCCCGCGGGATCTCGCCTATCCGCTTGTCAGTCAGACCTTCCTGGGCAGCGCCAAGCTGCAGCGCGAGACCGGGATCCATCCCGCCGCCTTAAAGGATGCGGTCTGCTCGCCCGGCGGCAGCACCATCCGCGGCGTGCTCGCTCTCGAAGAAAAAGGCGCCCGCGCCGCCTGTCAGGCAGCGGTGGACGCCGTGATGCAGTATTAAAGATCTGCCCTTTTCGAGAATTACAGAAAGTGGCTTAAGTTTTTCAGCGTACCTATATCACCCTGACGGATCGCTCTGTCCGCTACCTTTCGGAGATTTTTGCTGCTCAGGAAGGGCGCCAGGGCGATCACGTCTTTTAAGGAACCGTTTTCCTTCGCCAGCAGCTTGTCCGTCATACGGTCCAGCGTCTCCTCACTTAAGACCGGTGCCAGTCCGACCAGCTTGTCAAAAGACGTTTCCGACAATTTCTCCGCCATCCTGTCCAGCGTCTTATCGCTTAAAAACGGCGCCAGCGCCGACAACTTGGAAGCCTCGGCGCTTCCCTCCAGCCGTACCGCCATGCGGTCCAGCGTCTCCTCACTTAAGTACGGCGCCAGCAAGATGAGAGCATTTACGTCCTCCACGACGACCCGGTCGGCGATTCCGTCCAGATATTCGTCATCCAGGAAGGGGGCCAGGGCCAGAAGCGTCTGGATATCAATTCGTCTCTCATCTTTTTCCGCTCGGCGAAAGGAGCTCTCCACCTGCTCCGGCGGCAGCATCGGCGCCACGTCCGCCAGGTCCTCCAGCGGCACCTCTTCCTCATTTATAAGCTTTTCGACCGTCTTGGTTTCCTTCTGCTCTTCCCCAAGAAGTTCCGTCAGGCTGATATCCAGAATGCGGCACAGGTCCGGGAGCTTGCCGATATCAGGCAGGGAATTGCCCCGTTCCCAGTTGCTGACCGCCTGAAAGCTGACGCCCATCTCATCCGCAAGGGCCATCTGCGTCATGTTTTTGGCCAGACGGGCCGTGCGGATCTTTTTTGCGACTTCTACCGTGTTAAACATACTTTTTTCCTCCTGCTCTTCCGTCACCCGGGCGGCCCGCCGGTCTCCTGCAGCATGGATCTCTGCGGACCGTTTTTCACCCGGATGCAGCTTCAGCGTAGCGAAAAAGCGCCGAAAAGTCTATCAAGCGCTGCTTGAATAAGCCGATTTCATAAGATAATTGAACCCCCGCCTTGCAGCAAGGGCGGGGGTTCGTTCTTCAGCCAGAAAGGAACCGTCCCCGATTGGCTGTCTCACCGAACAGGGCCAGAAGGAACCGTCCCTTTTGGCTCCATTTTGGCTCACATCAGCTTCAGGATCTCGCCGGCGACGTTTTCACCTTCTTCAAAAAGTCTCACGTAGCCTTCCAGGCTCTCCGTTTTGCTCTTTAAGGTGCGTGAGCGCGCGCTCACGAAGATGCGGCACTTGTAGCGGGCGTTTTTGGCTTCCTGGATCAGATTGGCGCCGGCTGCGTTGCCGTCAAAGGCCAGGAGCACGGACGGCCGGCGCTTGAAGATCTCGTAGGTAAAGCTCTTGTAGATCCCCATGCCGTTCGGTTCGATGGACACGCGGATGCCCACGCCGGCGTTTTGCAGCCGCGCCGTCTCGCCGCGCGTCAGATAGGTGGGAACGATGGCATAGATGCGGAAGCGGCCGGCGTTTTTCTGTACCAGATAGCGCTCATAGGCGCTGACGCGGTGGCCGATCACGAAGAACATCCTCTCCGGATCGCCCTTTTCCAGCAGTTCATCCAGGATCCGCGCCTCGCCCGGCCGCACCTGCGTGCGGTGCTGGGAATTGTTGAAGCTCCCGCCGGCCACCACTACGGGCAGCCCGGCCGCCGGCAGCTCGCGGAACTGTCCGAAGAGGACGCCCGCCGTCTCCAGCCGCAGTGCGCCGCGCGGCAGATCGAAGACGGGCTCCGGCGCCGCGTCGATCCGCTCCTGCCAGAAAGCCCGGATATCCTGTTCGCCCCGCTCTTCCCGGAATAGTCTCTTCTTCTCCGCAAACACCTCGCGGCCGGCGGCCTGGATCTTCTGCTCCGCCCGGCACATGGCCCGCAGATCGTCCCGCGACAAGGTCAGCAGCCGTTCCAGCGCCAGCTCTTCGTCAATGGAGTTGGTGCCGTACAGCGCGCCGCCGTCCGTGCCCTGCACGCAGGCCACGCCCGCATGCAGATACTGCTTTAAAGGGTGGTTCTCCACCCGGCTTAAGTTGTTTAGGCGCACGTTGGAGCTTAACTGGAATTCCAGCACCGCCCCGCTGTTTCTGAGGGCAGCCAGCAGCTGCCGTCCCTTCGCGCTTCGCAGGTTGCAGGTGTAAAGGCCGTGGCCGATCCGAAGCGGCGGCATCGCCTGGCCCGGCATGAGCGCCTCCTCGACGCAGCGCAGGCTCCCCTCCACGTTGTCCTTTAAGCTGTCGCACTCGCCCGCGTGGATGCGGATCACGAAGCCCGGCACGCGGCCGGCCAGCGCCACGACCTCCTTCAGGAAGGGCCTGAGTTCCGTGATATCGTTGATCTCCTCGCCCAAAATATCGCAGCCGGCCAGATACGGATCGTCCGCCACCGCCGAGAGCACCCGCAGGTTCTCTTTCAGGTAGTCGCTCGGCGCGATATTGTCCTTCACGATGGTGAGAGGCGTGCGGCGGATGCCGGCCAGGAAGCGCAGCATCACGCCGGTCTCCTGCTCCGCTTTCGGCAGGATCTCATGGATCTCGGCCAGCCTCGCGGCGGCCTGATCCGCCTTCGCCAGAGTCGTGTCCGAGATCTCCGCGTAGGAGATCCCCCAGCGCGCATAGCTTCGCGCGATCCAGAGGAGCTTGTCCTGGAAGAGTGAATTGTCGCGGTACAGCGGGCTCTCGTCGTCCGCGAGCATCTGTTTTAAGTAACGGGCGATCTCCTCGTCCGGGATGCGCTCGCCGGCCGTTTTCACGAGCAGCGGCGGCAGCTTTTCATCGGACGCCGTGCCCTTCGTGAACACATAGCGGTACAGATAGACCTTCTCCAGGTTGGAAAAGACCGCCTGCCCGTCCTTTAGGACCGCCAGCGAGGCGCGGATCTTCGGGATATTTTCCGCCGCATGCGGCAGGTCGCCCACGATCAGATCCGCGAAATTGATGAAGCAGTTGTCGTCGATCCTGCGGTCCAGGTACTTGCCTTCCGGCGCGGTATGGGCAAAGCGCTTCGCGACTTCTTCCCGCTGCCGCATCAGGGCGTCCCACTGGGACGGCGCCAGCTTTAAGTCCAGCTTTTTGACGTAATATAAGGGATAGCGGATCTGATGCGCGATACCGAGCGCGATCAGGATATCCGGCTCCAGGATCGCGTTCATGTGGGTATGCAGGTCCGTGCGGAACTTGCAGTCGGTGAAAATGTAGGTCTTGACCAGCGTGCGGAACAGGTCCAGCTTGTAATCCTTGGTCTGGCTCATCAGGGTCTTGGCGATGGCCGGCACGGCGGCTTTCTTTTCGATGCGGCCGTCCGGGTAGATGTTGGCGACCTTCGTGCCGCCGAAACGCAGGGCGAAAAGCTCGCGGTTGTCCCCGTCGATGTAGGACGGGACCTCGCCGGTGATGATCTTTAAACCGTTCTCGTCCTCTGAGAGCGGCACGCCGCAGAGCTTCGCGAAGTTGGTGATCAGGTTGCCGCTGTGGTGGTTCGGCGTGCGCAGCGTATAGAAAAGGCGCTCGCCCTCGCGGGAAAGCTCCACGATGATATCCTTCTCTCTGTCCAGGTAAAAATGTCCGAAATACGCCATAACAGCTCCTTGTCCGCTTCTGTTTTAATGCTCCGGGATCCCGGCGCGCACCGAAAACTCGCAGCCGCAGTAATCCTGTCGGTACATATCGTAAAGGCGGCAGATCTCCGTGGAACGCAGATAGCCGTTCCGTTTTTTGAAGTCCGAAGGCAGGTAACGCGGCGGAGCGGCGCCTTCCGGCAGAGGCGCAGACGCCTCCTTCAGCGCTTCCGCTTCCTCCTGCCCGATCCGGTTCAGGCGCTCCGGATCCTTTAAGGGGCTTAAGGTCAGGGTCGTGGCAAAGAAATCGTAGCCGCCCTTGGCCGCCTCCAGCGCCGTCCGGTGCAGGCGCAGGCGGTAGCAGACCGTGCAGCGGCCGCCTCGCTCGGGCTCCTGCTCCAGGCCCTTCACCGCCTCGTAAAACTGAGCCGGCTCGTACTCGCAGTCCAAAAAACCCACTGGATTTTTGAAGGGAAAGCGGCGGATGAAGTCCTGCTGTTCCGCTTTGCGGAAAAGATATTCTTCCCGCGGATAGATGTTGGGATTGTAGTATAAGACCGTGATGCGGAAGTGCTCCGAGAGCTGTTGCAGCACCGAACTGGAACAGGGCGCGCAGCAGCTGTGCAGCAGAAGGCGCGGCGGCAGGGCGTCCGGCCCCTGCTGCCGCTCTATCTCCGCTATCCTCTCCTGCATGAGTTTGTCGTAGTTCTGCCTCAAGCCTTTTCTCCCGCCTTCAGTCCGGTCATTTTTTCTTTTCGTCTTCTCCGGATCCTTCCGCCGAATGCTTCTTCACCAGCTTTTCGATCTCGCCGGTCAGCTTCTTGATCTCCTTGTTCGTGCGGCCCTTCATCTGCGCCACCAGCCTCGTCAACGCCGCCAGCGCCGCCTTTAAGGCCTCATAGACCTTTGCCGTCTCGGCGGACAGCACCGTCTTCTTCTCGATCGGCACGCCC
>JAEEGF012114493.1_pt1 | contig 11744 bp, 7 predicted proteins | sample 9134171 | NCBI WGS metagenome assembly JAEEGF01 (sample SAMN16246542, study PRJNA631951) | gut metagenome | biome: gut microbiome; feature: rumen; material: AP-attached | host: Bos | place: Iran: Karaj | collected 2018-10 | reverse complement strand
AGCGACGCTCTGAAGCAGACGCTCCACGAGGGCACCAACGTCATTGCCGCCCACTGCCATAACACCACAGGCGGCGCTTATCTTGACTTTGGTCTCTACCGCAATGTGGGTATGGACACCAGCGTCATTCAGACTGCCCGCCAGAAGAGCGTCGATGTCATGGCCACCTCAACCTACTACACCTTCGAGTGCGGTCCCGTGGAACTGGATGTCGTCTTCACCGCTCCCATGTTGATGGACGACTACGACCTCCTCTCCTCCCCTGCCGGCTACATCAGCTATCAGGTACGCAGCACCGACGGCAAGCCCCACGACGCCCAGTTACTGCTCAGCACCACCCCGCAGCTCGCCGTCAACAAGTCGGCGCAGCCTACCGTCAGCGAGACCATTGAGAAGAACGGTGTCCGCTACGTCAAGAGCGGTACCATCGAACAGCCCATCCTCGCTAAGATTGGGGACGGCATCTGCATCGACTGGGGCTACCTCTACCTCCCCGACTACAACGGCACCGTCTGCCTTGCTGCCGACCCCGTTGTCAAGAAAGCCTTCCTGGAGAACGGCACACTGCCTAAAAAGGAGGAATCGGCGGACAAAGTCATTGCCAGCAGCCCCTCGAAATGGCCCTCGCTTGCCTACTCTCACGACTTCGGCAAAGTCACCACAGCCTCATCGCACGCTCTCATCGGCTACGACGAAGTTTTTGACATCCAATACATGTACAAGAACTACAAAGCCCACTGGGCTCACGACGGCGCCGTCACCATCTTCGACATGATGGCCCGCCTGGAGCGCGAATACGCCAGCATCATGGCCCGCTGCCGCGCTCTTGACAAGCGCATTTATGACGATGGCTTCGCCAGCGGCGGCAAGAAGTATGCCGAAATCCTCAGCGGCTCGTACCGCCACGTCATCGCCGCCCACAAGCTCTTCCGCGACGACGAGGGCAATCTGCTCTTCTTCTCGAAGGAAAATAACTCCAACGGCTGCGTCAACACCGTCGACCTCACCTATCCCGAAGCCCCTCTCTTCCTCGTCTATAACCCCGAGCTGCAGAAGGCAATGATGACCAGCATCTTCGACTATAGCCTCAGCGGCCGCTGGACAAAACCCTTTGCCGCCCACGACCTCGGCACCTACCCGAAGGCCAACGGTCAGGTCTATGGCGGCGACATGCCGCTGGAGGAGGCTGGCAACATGATTACCCTTGCCGCCATGCTCTGCAAGCTTGATGGCAACACAAAATATGTGGACAAGTACTGGGACGTCATCACCACTTGGGCCGACTATCTTGTCGAGAACGGCCAAGACCCTGCCAACCAGCTCTGCACCGACGACTTCGCCGGCCACTGGGCACATAACTGCAACCTCTCCGTCAAAGCCATCATGGGCGTGGCGGGCTATGCACTCATAGCCGAGATGAAAGGACTCAAAGACGTTTCTCAAAAGTACATGGCCAAAGCCAAGAACATGGCTGCCGTTTGGGAGCAGAATGCCCTCGACGGCGACCACTATCGCCTTGCCTTCGACCGCCCCGACACCTGGAGCCAGAAGTACAACATGGTGTGGGACAAACTATGGGACATCAACATCTTCCCGAACAACCCCATGGCTAAGGAAATCCCGTACTACCTCACCGTGCAGAACCGCTACGGCCTTCCACTCGACTGCCGCCGCGACTACACCAAGAGCGACTGGATCATGTGGACGGCTGCCATGGCTGACAGCCCCGAACAGTTCGGCCAATTTGTCACCCCGCTCTGGGACTACATCAACGAGACTCCAAGCCGTGTTCCCATCAGCGACTGGAGCGACACCAAGACTGCCCAGATGGTAGGCTTCAAAGCCCGCAGCGTCATCGGAGGCTATTGGATGCGCGTGCTGGCTGACAAACTGAAGAAATAAAACAAAGAACAAAAACATAACCCCAATGAAACAAAAACATCTCCCCCTGTTGCTTTTTATGTTGCTGCCGCTGACGGTGGCAGCCGAGCGCCTCACTCCTGTCGATTACGTCAGCACACTTGTTGGCACCGAGAGCAAGCACTCCCTCTCCACGGGCAACACCTACCCCGCCATTGCCATGCCCTGGGGCATGAACTTCTGGATGCCTCAGACAGGCCGCATGGGCGACGGCTGGGCCTACGTCTATAGCGCCGACAAGATTCGCGGCTTCAAGCAGACCCACCAGCCCAGTCCGTGGATCAACGACTACGGACAGTTCTCCATCCTTCCCGAAACGGGCGACAAACCCATCTGGGACGAGAACGAGCGCGCCAGCTGGTTCAGTCATAAGGCAGAGACGGCTAAGCCCTATTACTATAAGGTCTATCTCGCCGACTACGACGTCACCGCCGAGATAACCCCCACCGAGCGTGCCGCCATGATGCGTTTCACCTATCCCGATGCCGAGCACGCCTACGTGGTCATCGATGCCTTCGACAACGGCTCCTACGTCCGCATCATGCCCGACCAGCGCCGCATCGTGGGCTACACCACCAAGAACAGCGGTGGCGTCACCAAGGACTTCCGCAACTGGTTCGTCGTGGAGTTCGACCGCCCCTTCACCTACACCGCCGTCGTCAAGGAGGGTAACATCGACGACAACGCCATCGAGACCACCAACCGTCACGCCGGCGCCATCATCGGCTTCTCCACCCGCCGCGGCGAACAGGTTACCTTGAAGGTCGCCTCCTCCTTCATTAGCGAAGAGCAGGCCGTACAGAACCTCCGCGAGATAGGTCGTCGCTCCTTCGACCAGGTGATGACCGCTGGACGCGACCGTTGGAACGAGATCCTTGGCCGCATCGAAGTCGAGGACACCAACATCGACCACCTCCGCACGTTCTACTCGTGCCTTTACCGCTCCGTGCTCTTCCCCCGCTCGCTCTTCGAAGTGACGGCCGACGGCGACATCGTCCACTATAGCCCCTACGGCGAGGGCGACGTCCGTCCCGGCTACCTCTTCACCGACAGCGGCTTCTGGGACACCTTCCGTTGCCTCTTCCCCCTCCTCAACCTCCTCTATCCCGAGATGAACGAGAAGATGCAGGCAGGCCTCGTCAACACATGGCTCGAGAGCGGCTTCCTGCCCGAGTGGGCCAGTCCGGGCCACCGCGGCTGCATGGTGGGCAACAACTCCGCCTCCATCGTCGCCGACGCCTATCTGAAGGGCTTGCGTAACTACGACATCGACGCCCTTTGGGAAGCTGTCAAGCACGGTGCCAACGCCGTCCACCCGCAAATCAGCAGCACCGGACGCCTCGGCTGGGAGGACTATAACAAGCTGGGCTACGTCCCTTGCGACGACATTCGCGAAAGCGCCGCCCGCACCCTCGAGTACGCCTACGACGACTGGTGCATCTACCAGCTCGGCCTCGCCCTCGGCAAGAAAGCCAAGGAGCTCAAGCCCTACCGTGAGCATGCCCTCAACTACCGCAACCCCTTCGACCCCAGCCACAACCTCATGCGAGGCCGCAAGAAGGACGGCTCATGGATGGAGCCCTACAACCCGCTGCAATGGGGCAACGCCTTCACCGAGGGTAACGCCTGGCACTACACATGGAGCGTCTTCCACGACCCGCAGGGACTCATCAACCTCATGGGCGGTCAGGACGTCTTCAACCACATGCTCGACAGCGTCTTCAGCGTCCCGCCCATCTTCGACGAGAGCTACTACGGCGGCGTCATCCACGAAATCCGCGAGATGCAGATTATGAACATGGGTAACTACGCCCACGGCAACCAGCCCATCCAGCACATGATTTACCTCTACGACTGGTCGGGGCAGCCGTGGAAGGCGCAGTACTGGATTCGTGAGGTCATGGACCGTCTCTACTCCGCTGCCCCCGACGGCTACTGCGGCGACGAGGACAACGGCCAGACGTCTGCCTGGTATGTCTTCTCGGCCATGGGCTTCTATCCCGTCTGCCCGGGCAGCAACCAGTACGCCATCGGCACGCCATACTTCGACAAGATGACGCTCCACCTCCCCTCGGGCCGTAGCCTCACCATCGAAGCTGAGGGCAACAGCGCTGACGGCCGCTACATCGACGGCATGACCTTCAACGGCACACCTTACACGAAGAACTACTTCACCCATGCCGACCTCCTCAAGGGGGGCATCATCACCTGCCGCATGGCTGACAAGCCCAACACCTCCCGCGGCACCACCGACGATGCCTTCCCCTACTCCTTTAGTAATGAAAAATGACGCATGAAAATTGAAAAATAGCATGTCCCGTAAAATAGTCATATCATCCGCAGGCACACTCGTTTGTAAAACTATTTGTTTTTCATTCTTCATTTTCCATTTTTCATTTATCTCCGCCCAACAGCCCGAGCAAAACCTCACGCGTGCTATGGAGCTGCTCGACGGCACCATCACGAAGTGCTTCACCACCTCGAGCGGCCTGCGGATGTACGACACCTACGACACCTCCTCCCACAAGGGCAGCGGCACGGCCGACGTCTGGCCTTATACCGCTGCCCTCGAGGCTACCTGCTCCGTCCTTGAAGCCCTTGACAGCCTGCGTGCCGACCTGCCCGCCCTCTACGACGAGCACCACGATCGCTACATCACCCTCCTGCGCAGCCTCTTCAACGACCTTGCCTACTACAAGGGCACCTATCGCCTCTTCTCCTACGCCCACCGCGGGCCGTGGAGCATCTACGGCGTCCACCGCTCCAGCCGCAAGGGCGGCGCAACGGTGACGGGCATCGAGAATGTCTATGACGACCAGATGTGGATTTGCCGCGAGCTTGTCCGCGCCTATCGTCTCACCGGCGATGCCGATTACCTCGCCGAGGCCACGACGCTTGCTGACTATTGCCTCGACGGCTGGGACTGCTGCCTAGACGCCAAAGGCAACGAGTATGGTGGCATCAGCTGGGGACCAGGCTACAACAGCAAGCACTCCTGCTCCAACGGCCCCCTCATCCAGCCCCTCGCCTGGCTTCACGACCTCTACCTCTCCCCCGACGAGACAGCCGACTACACCCACAACTACATCGACGCCGAGGGCAACCGCCTCTCCACGCAGCGCCTCCGCTCCGAGGCCTATCTCGACTTTGCCCGCAAGGTCTATGCCTGGCAGAAGGAGAAGCTGCTCAACCGCTCCACGGGCGTCTATTACGACATGCTGGGTGCCGACAACACCATCCAGTACGTCACCGCCCCCGACGGTCTCCGCTACCGTACCCACGTCGATACCGGCAACCCGGGCGGTAATGCCTACACCTACAATACCGGCACCATGCTTGCCGGCTCCGCCGAGCTTTACCGCCTCACGGGCGACAACGCCTACCTCACCGACCTCCGCAAATTGCTCTCCTCGTCCTACAACCAGTTCGGCCGCCTGAAGCGTATCGACGACGTCCGCTATCGCCAATGGCCTACCGACGCCTCGGCCACCAGCGGCTTCAACTGCTGGTTCAACGACGTGCTGATGCGTGCCTGTGTCGATGCCTGGGCCTACGACCCCGACGGCGCTGCCAAGATTCTCAACTCCTATCAGGAGAACCTCGACTACGCGTGGGAGCACTACCTCACCTCCGATGGCTTCCTGCCCATCGACCTGCTGGGCGGCTGGGGCGACAGCCCCGTCACCAAGGGCTTCCATCAGCTTGCCTTCGCGGCCGAGTATGCCATGCTCGCCGTGTGGCAGCAGCGCGTGCTCGCCACCGACATCGCCTCCCCCGCCGCCGACGCCCGCCCTTTCCCTGACGGCGCTGCGCCCACCTACACCCTCGCCGGCCAGCGCCTCACCACCCCCGCCGCCCACAGCGGCATCCTCATCACCCGCGGCCACAAATACCTCGTCCGCTAATTTGTCCCTTCCGTACGAGGTTTTAAGCGTTTTTACCTCAACACTTACCTTTTTGCTCGTAAGGTGCTGATAATAAACATGAAAGCACAGGTAAGTGTTTCTCGAACACTTACCTAACACTTACCTAACACTTACCTAACACCTACCTGGCATATTGTCATCCATTCAGGCGGCTTTCAGGGGGACCACCTTGAAAAACTTCATGTTTCCACGATGGATGTAACCATATCCCAGTTCCTTCATGGCCAACCCGACGTGTATTTTTGCGCTATGGGTGTTCTTTACCAGCGGGTATTCACGACGTATGACGTCCAGCAACTGCCCCGTATTCAGCGATTTCGCGCTCTCGTCGTCTGCGGGCCTTCGGAAGCATACCTCCACCATCTCTGCCATATCCATCTCCGTCATGTAGTTGAGGTTCAGCTCCTGTATGCGTGCTACCTCCTCGTTGTTGAACCAGTAGGGCGACTTCAGTTCGCAAATCTCGTGCATCACCTGGGCGTAGAGCTGCTCGTGGTTGATGTCCCCACGGTTGTCAATCGTCTGCCCATCGGGTATCGTCAGGCAGATGTATCGTCGGCTGCCTGTCGCATCCGTCAGCGGATGGGGATTGTTTGTCGTTGCCACAAACGAGGCATAGCGCGGACGGTCCTCCTGCGAGCAGCCGTAGATGGGACGTCCGTTCACCTTGTTCTTCGAGAGCGTCTGCTTCAGGGCCGCATGCTGGCTGGGACGGATGGCCTCCAGCTCGTCAAGGTTCACCAAGAGGTTGTTTGTCAGCGCCATCTCCTTGTCGAACTTGTTCGAGAGGTTCAGGTGATCCAGGTAATACTGTCGCAGTTGCGCAGGCAGCAGACGACGGAGGAACGTGGTCTTTCCGCATCCCTGCGCCCCAATGAGCGTGGGCACACACTCGTTTCCATGTAGCGAGTCCATCTGGAGCCAATGTGCTACCGTCGAGCGAAGCCAGATGCTCAGGAAGCCCAACTGCTCTGTGCTGATGCCTGGCAGACGCCCGAAAAGCTGCGCCACGTGGTTGTGGCCGTCCCAGCGCGGCAGCCCCTCCAGATACTCACGGATGGGGTCATACGGGCATACCTCTTCTGAATGAAGCAGCTCCACGATGTCCGACTTGGGGTTAGCCCCATCGCCTACATCCTCGCGCTTGGCGCGGATGATGATGCTGTTCAACGCCTCCTGCGTCAGCACACGCCAGGCCGGCTGCCCGCCCGAAGAGCCTTCCATAGGCAAGGTTGCAAACTCCACCTTCCCGTTCAGCACGTTACGACGGAAAAGGTAATTGTCCTGAAGGAACTGCTCCACATCGAGCGCCCCTTTTTGAGACACACGAAGCGTCTCACTACAATTTGTAAAGGTAGTTTCCATAAAAGAAAAAAATAGTTAATACTAGAGTCACTATGGTATCTTATACCATAGTGCAAAGGTACAAAAAGTATGCCATACCACCAAATTTCTTTACGAAAAAGCACCCAAATCTTGATTCTTTTTCATGGCAAATCCCAACTCCCTCCTTTTCATTTCTTTTCCACCCACTCAACTTTTCAGATAGGAGATAGGTAGGTGTCAGACAGGTGTCAGGTAAGTGTCAGGTAAGTGTTAGGTAAGTGTTAGGTAAGTGTTTGCGAAACACTTACCTTATCTAACGCTCTGTGACACAGCTTGTTTTGAGAGAAAAGGTAAGTGTTGGCATTTTTTTCGAAAACTTCTCTCAAAAAAGTCCATGAAAAAACGTAATGCTCCAAAATCTTGCCTATCCCTCAGCCCCTTGCTCTGTTCCCTCAGCCCAATGGGCTACGATTTTAGCCCAAGGGGCTGGCGGATTATTCCCTTGGTCTGCAAGAATTACAAAGACAAATGATACGATGAACCAGGCAACCTATCCCAACAGCGACGACTACGTCCGTCCCTACTTCTACCGCGTCTATAACCGGGAAACGCTTTGGGTGAGTTAAAAGACCATTGGAACATGAATGGAATTAGGTCTAGTTTCTACAAAGAAGGAGAGCTTAGTGAATATGATGCCTATGATTATGGTGGAGATTTTGTTGTTGATAACTCTAACCAAATCAAATCAGCTACTGATAACAATGGCATGTTCTCTACAGAGAATGCTGATATTCGGATGGCTATTCAAAAACCTGATTATATTGAAATAGAAGATGAAAAAGAAGTAGAAATACTAAGACACGACTTATTTAACAAATTTAAAGAAAAATCATCTTACGGTTGTGTTGGTCATACTGCAAATTATTGGTATCTTTGCGACTACTTTGGAGACAGTAACTATAAAATAAAAGCTCAAATTCAAATAGATGGAAATGAAAAATTCCTCAATGACATCGAAAGAAAGCTTGGAAACAGAACTTACAGAGACGCAGAATCTTTTGTTAGAAGGATTGCAGCTCTTGCCTCTGGAGAAGGACAATATTATTATGGTAATGTTGATGTTAAAATCCTCAGAGGAGAAACAGCTAAAAATGCTGTTTTGGATAGCAGCAAGATTGAAAATGAAGAAAATCCCTTCTCAACCTCAAGTGATGGACAAAGCATTACAGATAATGCAGGAACAGGATTAACTATTAGTACAGAAGACGATTGGATAAAGGATGCGGGGTTCTTCCAAACTCCCGATGGTACTATCTATGGTTTTGCAGATCCTCAAGGCAACATCTATCTTGACGAGACTATTATATCTCCAGAACATCCTATACATGAATATACTCATCTATGGGATAGGATAATCGCTGAAAGGAATCCTGAACTCTGGAAGAGAGGCATAGAGTTAATGAAAGACCCTAACCACAAGTTCAAAAATCACGATAAGACTATCTGGCAAGAGGTTGAAGAAGATGCTAATTATGGCCCAAAATGGCAGCATCTTAAGGAAGATGATTCTTCCAAGTATGAAGAAAACTTTTTCTTAAGAAATGGAGTGGTTTCAAGAAAAACCACTATATTTGCAAAAAGTTTTTTATAAAATCCCGTGAAGAACGTTTGACAAAAAAAGATTGTTGAAAAAGGCAAAACATGGCAAATTGGAATAAAATAGAACGGCCAACAGACGATGGACACATCGTATCGATGCAGGCTCCTTTGATAGTTTCAGCGAGCAGGAGTACTGATATTCCAGCATTTTATGCTGACTGGTTCTTCCATCGGTTTCAAAAAGGATACTCAGCATGGACAAACCCTTTCAACGGGGTAAAGTCATACGTATCTTATGAAAAAACGCGCTTTATCGTATTCTGGTCGAAAAATCCTCGCCCTATGTTGCCATATCTGCACATCTTGAAGGAACGTAACATCAAGTGCTACGTCCAATACACCTTGAATGACTATGAACAGGAGAAGTTGGAAAAAGTTCCCTCTCTTTCAACACGCATAGAAACATTCAAGTTGCTTGTTGAGCAGCTTGGGAAAAGTACTGTCATCTGGCGGTTTGACCCCATGATACTGACAGACGACATATCCGTGGATGATTTGCTTCAGAAAGTTCAAAACATCGGAGACCAATTGAGAGGCCATACAGAGAAGCTGGTGTTCAGTTATGCTGATATTGCCTTGTACCGGAAGGTTAAACATAATCTTGAGGTCAACGGTATACCTTACCAGGAGTGGGAAATTGAGCAGATGGAAGAATTTGCGGACAAGCTATCGGTCATGAATCGTGATCGTGGCTGGAATTTTCAGCTGGCAACATGCGGTGAGAAGATTGACATATCAAAATATGGCATCCAACACAACCGCTGTATTGATGGCGACCTTATCACCCGTTTAGCATGGGATGACAAGGAATTGATGGATTTCATGAAAGTTAAGATTGAAGATGTCCCGGCTCCGACATTGTTTGGTGAACCTGAGCTGCCAGAAGGAGCAATCCTCCTGCCTCATAATCATTACTTCATCAGTAAGCACAAGAAAGACCAAGGACAGCGTCCGTTTTGTGAATGCATGGCTTCTAAGGATATAGGTGAATACAACACCTGCCCACATCTTTGCGAATATTGCTATGCCAATACAAGTAAAAAAATAGCTTTGGCTAATTATCGAAGACATTTAGATAGCCCAAATAGTGAAAGTATTGTATGATTGAAGTCAATAAAATTGTAGAACAGTGTTATAACAGGCTCCCAAATGAATGGAAAAGTCATCCTTGGGATTTAACAGATCATGGACGTAAAGTGCTACAGTCTGAGCTTGAGCTTGATGGATACCTAGCCGCATATGGTGAAATGCACATTGTGAAATGCAGAGCAGCCTTGCAGAATTTTCCATGCATTTCCCATGACGATGAAATACAAAGGCATAACTTTGAGATAATTGATTGGGGGTGTGGGCAGGGTATTGCAACGCTGACTCTGCTAGAATTCCTAGAAGACAGAGGATTATTAGGGAGATTAAATGCCATCACACTTATTGAACCATCTGAGATTGCTTTGAGAAGAGCGCAGCAATGGGTATGCCAAAACGCAGGATCTGCTGTTAGAGTTAAAACAGTTAGTAAGTATATACCAACCAGCATAGAAGAAACAATTGATGACGTCACTTGTACTTCTTATGTTAGCATTAATCTTTTTTCTAATATTCTGGACATCAGGTCGGTAAATTTGTTGTGGCTCGCAAGGAAGACTTCGTCTCTAGCAAATATCAATTATATGATTTGTATAGGGCCAAAGTTTACGAGAAATACGAGAATTCAAGATTTTTGTGGTTATTTCAATCCTTCTTCATACTTTTCTTCGATAGATGCGGAATTGTATGCTTATACACAACGCACACATCATCCTTATGGCTGTGAAACGAGATGTTTCGTTCATTTGCGTGATGATCATATCGATAGTAATTATGTTGAAAAAGCAACTGATGTTGGTATAACTGATGACTATGATTATTCTATAGAGTGTTTAAGGGGTTCTGTTGATGACGACACATTGTTCTTCTACAACAAGATAAGAAACGAATGTAGTAGCAATTATACAGTCTTCATCCGGCCGGCAATAGGAGTTGATACTCCAGATATATTACTAGCAAGCATGAGCAAAGGAATTGTTATCCTCCATGTATGCAGAGATGTTAATAATATAGAAACAGATTTCTACAGAGTTGAGAATATTAAAAGTTATCTATTCAATACACACTTGAAAACCATAAAAGTAGATTCTATCATAAACCAAAGCGTTTATGGCTGTGTTAAGACAGGTCTTTACTTTCCCAACTCCACTCGATCTGAAGTAGAGGATGCTATTGATCAACTCAATGAAGAACGTAATATAAAAAACCAAAACACTTCCCCAAAAGATCACTTTGCATATATGATTAAAGCGTTCCCGTCTGATGATTTTAATGAGACATTAAACCGATTATCATCAAGAGGATTCCGTTCTGATTATTATAATGAGCTTATAAAACTAATCATAGGCAACTGGCATTCCTACAAGGATGGTGATTTGAATTTTAAACTTACATACAGACAAAAAGAGCTTGTCCGAAGTACAAACAGACGCCTCCGTGTAAAAGGTGTAGCGGGATGTGGCAAAACCCAAGTCGTTGCAAATCGAGCAGTAGAACGTCATCTTAAAACTGGTAGCAAGGTACTTATCCTTACATTCAATATTTCACTAATTCAATATGTAAGGATGAGAATAAACCAAGTTCCTGCGGATTTCTCTTCAAACATGTTTGAGATAACGAACTATCATCAGTTCTTCCTTTCTATGGCTAATAAGTATTCTGATAAGAAACTTTCGCTTGAAGATTTTGACGATGCCCATTATTTCGCCCCTTATGCAAATAATATAAAAAAATACGACTCTATTATAATTGATGAAGTTCAAGATTTTAAGACCGCGTGGCTTTCATCAATCGTTTCCTATTTTTTGACTTCAAACGGTACAATAT
>JAEEGF011609882.1_pt1 | contig 11744 bp, 12 predicted proteins | sample 9134171 | NCBI WGS metagenome assembly JAEEGF01 (sample SAMN16246542, study PRJNA631951) | gut metagenome | biome: gut microbiome; feature: rumen; material: AP-attached | host: Bos | place: Iran: Karaj | collected 2018-10 | reverse complement strand
AGGAAGGAGGCTGTCAGGAGCCTTGACGTGGAGGACGTCAGGAGACGTATGTCCGAGAGCGGGATATACCTCCGCGACGGCTCCGACGAGGGCGTCCTGGAGGAGGCCCCCGACGCGTACAAGGACGTCGACGAGGTCGTGGAGGTCGTCTGCAGGGCCGGGCTCACCGCGAAGGTGGCGAAGCTCGTCCCCATAGGCGTGATAAAAGGCCGACGGCCCTCGCTCGCCCGTCTTCCAGAGCTTGTCGCCCACGTAATGGATCGTCTTGATGGCCTTCCCGGGCTCCTTGGAGCAGAGGCCCTCGGCCGAGCGGAGCGAGACCCCCACGGCCAGGGGCATCTTGTTCCTCACGTCCCTTATCCATACCAGGTCCCCCTCCGCCACCGAGGGGTCGGCCTCCAGTATCCCGGGGCCCATGACGTCCGCCCCGTTGGTGACGAACGGCACCGCGCCCATGTCGACGGTGACGTACCTGGACGTCGGAGAGTACCTCATTATCCCCCTGACCGTAAGGAACGGCTTCCCCTCCCTCACCAGGCCCAGTATGTCCCCGCCGACGAATATGAGCCCGAAGTCGGAGCTCTCGGCCAGGTCGACCGGCTCGTCCTCCGAGAACACCGGCGCCCCCATGACCTCCTCCAGCTCCTTGGAGAGGGCCTTGACCTCCTTGGACCTCATCCTCTTCCTCTTGCGAATCATTATGTCTGCCATGTTCCTACCTCCAACGCACGGCCGATAGATAAATGTCCGCTTGGAGCGCGGGTACTGACACCTATTATAGCGGTAAAGCGTTCGCGGGCCAATAAGGAAGTGAGCACGGATGTACGGAAGGAAGATCGCCGCTGCGGCGGCCGTCATCGTCATAGCCCTCTCCTGCGTCGTCGCGACGGCTCCAGGGACCGAGGCCGCCACGTTGAACGACGGGGACTCGTGGGGGCTGTCGCTGGAGTTCGACGACCTGGACGACCTGATGAAGAAGATCAAAGGGAAGCCGGGGTACGAGGATGCGCCCGAGGACCGCCTGATGCTCATGGAATACATGAAGATGGTGCTCGGAGGCCTCGGGGTGAAGGTCCGCAGCCTGGACATCGAAGGGTCGGGCGAAATAGAGCTCGCCATGACCGCCAAGTCGAAGGACGGGAGCCAGGCCTTGGACGTCGACGCCGGCCTCCGCTTCGACGGACGGATAAAGACGGACATGGAGGTCCCGCTGACCGGCCTGGACAAATATTCGGGGCTGGGAAAGGTCCTGGACGGGCTCGGGGTGGACCTGGACTACCTGAACGAGCGCGTCACCGACACAGGATCCCTGACTGCCGTCATAGGCGCTGACCTGCTCGTGAAGACCGACTTGGCGTCGTTCTCCGTCCTGAACACGAACTCAGCCTGGCACGTCATAGGCCTGGACTCCTCCGTCAGGTCGGCCAGCGCCGTCAAGGGCTACGTGTCCTTCGGGATCAAGGAGATCGAGGGCGGGACGGTCGTGTCCGAGACCTCGGTGAAGGAGAGCCTCGACACCAGGTTCTCGGAGATTATGGGCATCCAGATGACGTTCTCCGGCGGAGGCGTCCAGTTCCTGCCGGACGTCCCCGGCCAGAGCAGCTGGTCCAGCAGGACGGTCGCCACCGGCCATGTGGAGGGCTCCACGGGATACCTGCTGCCGCTGATGGCGGACGTCGAGAGGGGCTTTCCCCAAGGCCCGTTCAGCGCCGACATCAACGAGGAGATAAGCTACCACGGGTCCGCCTCCGGGAACTCCGGCGTGTACGACGTGTCTTTCGGGCTCGACTTCCCGTCGATCAAGCTCCCGGTGATCACCGGCGAGGATTTCGCCGAACTGTTGGAGGAGATGGTCCCGGGCCTAAACCTGGGAAGGATCATGGCCCTGCTCAAGACGCTCGACCCCACCATGACCTACGACCGGTTCTTCAACCTGCTCCTGACGATGTTCCCGGAGGTGGACGTCAGGTTCCCCATAGACCTCGGCGAGATACTCATGGACAAGATCCCCGACCTGAAGTACAAGTACCCCTTCGAATACACGGACATCCCCTCGTTCCTGTTCGTGGGAGACAGTTTCAAGATCGACCGCTCCCAGATACCTCCCATCGAGGAGAAGATAAAGGCAGAGGACGAGAGGCTGGAAGGCCTCCTAGGAGACGTCCTGTACCCCGTGACCTTCATGGACGGGGACAAGGTCATCTCCACGGTGATGACGGGATACGGGAAGGAGCCGGCCTTCCCCGAGTACGAGGGCGCCGCCGGATGGATGGACGGAGAAGGAGACCATTGGATCGAGGGATACACCAAGGTCAAGGGGGCCACCGTCCTCCATCCCTGCCGCTCCGTGACCGTGGGTTCAATGCCGACCGCCGCGGACGTCGCCTCCACAGACATAGTGTTCTGGGAAGGCGCCTCGCCCGGCGACCGCATAGACCTGTCGGTCCTGGACGGCCAGCATGGGAAGGAGATCGTCGCCGCGGTCGGCCAGGCATACTCCTGGGACGTGGTCTCCTCGGAGCAGTCTTACTCCGGGAAGAGCCTGAACCTCGGGATCAGGAACATGGACATGCCCGGACGGGCGGCCGAGGAGTTCTCCGACCGCGTGTCGGCGTACCTCTCCTTCGACCAGGCGGGACAAGACGCAGGGGACGCGTGGATAACATACGCGCTTCCGGACTGCCTCAAGGATGAGAAGAGCGTGGACATGTACGAGGTCGGAGGCGGGAAGACGACGTTCCTAAGGACCCTCGAAGCCGACGACGGGACCATATGGTGGAAGTACTCGGGCGAGAACGACGTCGTCCTGGCCGGGTCGGAGATCCCGCCGGCGCCGGAAAAGGAGGACAACAGGGCCCTGTACCTTATGATTGCGGCGGTCATAATAGTCGTCTTGATCGCGGCGGCCGCGTACGCCATAGTGCGCAAGAAGAGAGCAAGAGATGAAAAGCTCTGATGACGCCCCCCTGCTGGCCGCCGGAGCCGTCGCCGGGGCGGTGTCCGCGCTGCCGGGGGCCAGCGGCTCCACCATGCTGGTGGTGTTCGGCGTATACGAGAGGCTGCTGCAGGACATATCAGGCATCTCGCATCTGAGGAAGGACCTCCGCTTCCTCCTGGTCCTGGTCGCCGGGGCGGCGATAGGGCTGTTCCTGTGCTCCGTCGTCCTCGACTTCGCGATCGAGAGATGGGAGACGGCGGCCATGTTCCTCTTCGCCATGCTCATCCTGTGCCAGATACCGGACCTCAAGGCCATCGAGGGGCGGAAGGAGCCAGCGGGGGCGAAATGGTGGGCGGCCTTCGCAGCCGGATTCGCGTCCATGGCGCTGATAGCGCTGCTGGAGCCGGGAGAGGCCTTGGAGCCCTCCGTGGGACTCATGGCGGCGATAGGCGCGATATTCTTCGCAGCCAAGATAATGCCCGGCATCAGCGGATCCACCATCATGGTGGCCCTGGGGATCTACCCCGCGTTCCTGGACGCGGTGTCGGAGCTGAACCTCCAGTACCTCCTGCCCATGGCGGCGGGCGGGCTGGCCTCCCTCGTCATCCTGGCAAGAGCGATATCGTCCTGCATGAGAAACCACAGGACAGCCACGTTCGGCGTCATTATGGGCCTGACCGTGGGGTCCGTGGCAGTGGTTCTGGCGGAGGCCGCCGGATCTGTGGAAGGGACGGACGGCGTCCTGTCCGCCGTCACAGGCGTCGCGCTAGGAATCGCCGTCGGGCTGGCCCTGAGAAGGTTAGCCAAGGCCAGCAGGGAAAGGATGACGGCAGCCGGGATTGGGATAAGAAGGGATTGAGCCGCCGTCTAGGGACTTCGCGTTTGGGATGCACTCGAGGCCCCGTGATTGACATTCAACGGTCCTTATTTAAAGAAAACCAGGGGGTGCCCGAAAGTGGGGCGGAACCCCCCGTCGTCCCTGCTTCGCCCTGTGACGGATCTTGACGGCGACGCCTCTTTTAAGATCCTCCATCTCGCGCCCGCACATCGCGGCCACGCCGACGCCGCGCACCTCGCCTCCGCATACAGCGATCGCCTCGTCCCCTATGCGGATCCCCGGATCGGCGTGGAGGACCCCGACGGCGAACAGGCTGCCTTTCATCTCGAAGTCCATGACCTCGACCGTGTTGACGCCGAGCCCAGCGAGGATCCTGGCGCCGTCCAAGGTCAGCGAGGCCATCCCCCTCTCGGGGGTCGTCATGGCCAGCTGCGTCTTCTCTTTTCCGCGGACGAGCTTCCAATACGGGAACTTCCCCATCACGTGAGCGTCGTCGCCCATGAGGGCGTCCGCGGCCTCCCTCCCGAACTGGAATTCCAAGACGGACCTGAACAGCTCGTCGCGCTCGACGGAGAGGTCCACGGGGTCCATCCCCTTCGTCGCCGCCCTGAGGGCCTTGTCCAGATTGGTCAGGGAGACGGGAGACGCAGGGTCGCCGACGGCAGTGAGCTCCATTTCAGCCAGGTCCTCCACGAGTCCGCTGTCCTCCCCCAGATGGCAGATCACCTTGTCGTACCCCTGGGATATCAGGGAGGAGACCATCCGGCGGATCATCGCCTTCTCCTCGCATTTCCACTCGCCGGTTACGGGGATGTCATAGGCGTTGGCGGGATACATGAAGTCGAGCTCCCTCGGCACCATCCCCAGCGGGGACGTCACTATCACCTCGTGCACGAGGGTGTCGTGCGGGCCGGTGTGGATGGCGGACGAGAACGCCTTGTGAGTCTTCGATATATGGTAGGGCTTCTTCGCCGAGCACGGGAGCAGGAGAAGAACGCGCTTGCAGGGAGGTTTCCTGTACGACCCTATCCTGTCCCTGTACCTCTTCAAATCCGGCCTCCTGATGGCCTGCGTGGAATTGCAGCAGAACCTGCGGCCGACGGTGGAACACGACTCCTCCGCATAGGAGTATCCGACGTCGTCGAATATCCTCAGAAGGGCCACCGATGACGGGGAGGAGAAGGACCTCTGGTCGGCTAGCTCCCTGAGGCGGTCGCATCCTATGAACGTCCTTATCTTCCCGATCTCCTCCTGCATGGACGAGACGTTGGCCTCGGACTCGTCTCCGCCGGTGAAGACCTCCGCCTCCGGCAGAAGCCTGACGCCCATCATACCTGCAGCCATGGGCAAGGAGCAGTCGAGCATGTCCACGCCCATGTACGCCAGCAGGGAGGCGGTGGAAGGCTCTCCTATCCCAAGCATGCAGAGCAGCCTGCCGAACCCGCAGGCCTCCCTGAGCCTGATCACCGCGTCGACCAGGCGGCGGGGGTCGTGGCGGATCTCGTACGCGTTCGGGACGACGACGATCTCCGCATCGTCTGCGGGGACGAATCCCTCCGGGATCGGCAGCCTCACGACCTGGATCCCGTCGACGAGCTGGGACACGCGCCGTTCCCCGGAGGACGCCGTGGTCAGGAGCCCCCTTTCCAACGGCGCCGACGCGCCTAGAATGTGGATGGTCCTGCCGTCGTCGCCCGTCTCGATCCATACGGGGGACGCCGCGTCGAATCCGACGGCGCACGGGGTCGAGAATGAGGCTTCGCCCCGGGAATACTCACATGCCCTGCCCCTCTGGGACCGGGAGACGATGTCCAACATGCCGCGGACGACGATGGGAGCGGTAATAAGAGTTTTGCATCTGAAGGGAGGACCGCTCCGCCTTAGTATCGTGTGGCCGCCACACATGAATACGGTTAACTATGACGGAGCCGATTCGGAGGCATGGACCTCTACGATAAAGACGTCGTCTCGATAAGGGACTTCAACAAGGACCAGATCGAAGGAATACTGGACCTCTCCGAGAAGATGGTCCCGTACGCCCTGGGAGACAAGACGGAGCGCACGCTGGACGGAAAAATCCTCGGCAACCTCTTCTTCGAGCCCTCGACACGCACAAAGCTTTCGTTCGAGAGCGCCGCCTACAGGCTTGGGTGCGACGTCATAGACGTCTCCGAGATGTCCATGACCTCGATTTCCAAAGGGGAGACCCTGGCTGACACCATAAAGATGGTGGACGCGTACTGCGACCTCATCGTGCTCAGGCACCCCTACGAGGGGTCCGCCAGACTCGCGGCCAAATTCTCCATAAACCCCGTCATCAACGCCGGCGACGGCGCCGGGTCCCATCCCACCCAGACCCTCCTGGACCTCTTCACCATGAGAGAGGCGAAAGGAACGCTGGACGGGCTGAACATAGTGCTGGTCGGCGACCTGAAGTACGGGAGGACGGTCCACTCCCTCGCCGAGGCCCTCACCATGTTCGGCGCCAAGATAACCCTGGTGGCCCCCGAGAGCCTCCAGATGCCGGACGACACGGTCGCCCTCCTCGAGGAGAAGGGATGCCGCCCGACCAAGACCGCCGTCCTGGAAGACGTCATCGACCAGGCCGACGTCCTCTACATAACCAGGATCCAAAGGGAGAGGTTCCCGGACCCGGCCGAATACAACAAGGTCGCTGGGACCTACAGGATCGACAACGCCATATTGAGGGAGGCGAAGAGCGACATGATAGTCATGCACCCCCTGCCCAGGGTGGGGGAGATAGCGCCCGAGGTGGACGGGACGCAACACGCCAGATATTTCAAGCAGGCGTTCAACGGGGTCCCGGTCAGAATGGCCCTCCTCAACGCCATACTGGGAGGCGAGTTCCGATGGCGAACGACCGCGAGATCAAGGAGGTCAAGCTCCCCCCGATCAGGAACGGGACCGTCATAGACCACATCAAGTGCGGCCAGGCCCTGAACGTCATGAAGATCCTCGGCGTGAACGAGTACAACATCGACTCGTGCATAAGCATCGGCATCCACGTCCCGTCCGGGAAGGGGGAGGCGTGGAAGGACATCATCAAGATAGAGGACAGGGAGCTGGACAGCGACACTGTGGACAAGATCGCCCTCATCGCCCCGGACGCCACCATATCGATCATCAGGGACTACTACGTCGCCGAGAAGTTCACCGTCAAACTGGACGACCACGTGGTCGGCCTGGCCAGGTGCAGCAACCCCAACTGCATAACCAACAAGGGGGAACCCGTAGCCCCCGAGTTCACGGTCGTCAGCAGGAAGCCCACCCAGCTCAGGTGCCGCTACTGCGACAGGATCCTCATGAACATCTCCGACAACCTCCTGTGATCCGATGAGGGCCCTGATAGTCGCAGGCATGCCCGGGGCGGGAAAGGAGGAGCTCCTCAAGGTCGCCAGCGGGATGGGGATAGGGTTCGCCAGGATGGGGGACGTCGTGAGAAGGCACCACGAGTCCTCCGGGGCGGCCTCCGAAGGCGTGCCCGTCGGAGATTTCGCGGCTTCGGAGAGAAGGATCCACGGCCCGGACATCTGGGCGAGACGGACCATGGAGTCCATGGAAGGCGACCTATTCCTCGTGGACGGGTGCAGGAGCATGGACGAGGTCCGCGCCTTCCGCGGCCTCTCCGACGTCGAGATAATAGCCGTCCACGCCCCCCGCTCCGAGAGGTTCAGGAGGCTCGTGTCCAGGGCCAGGGAGGACGCGCCCAAGGACGAGGAGGAGTTCGACGCCAGGGACATGAGGGAGATCGGCTGGGGGGTAGCCGAGGTGATCGCCCTTTCCGAGCACATGATAGTCAACGACGCCGACATTGAGTCGTTCAGGCTCAAATCCAAGGAGCTGCTGGAGAGGCTCCGATGAGGTTCACCACCGCGCGCCTCTGCGGAGGCTAGTCCATCATGGCGATCCCCGCGGACCCCATGGACATAGACCTGGCCGAGGCCGCGGAGGCCCTCTCGTCCAAAGGGTGGAGCCTCATCCAGATGGACGGCATGATGGCCGTCTTCCAATGGAACGGCATGGAGGTCACCCTCTACCCCCAGGGGAAGATTATGTTCTTCCCGCTGGATGACAGGTCCCTCTGCATCAAATACGCGACCGAGGCCCTCGGATCCCTCCGACGCCATCGGAAGAACGCGTCACCCCATGCCACTCTTTATAAATCATAGGATGATGGGAGCCCATGGATGCACTGGCCATGACGGCGGCCGCAGTCGCGCTCTCGGCCCTTCTGTCATACGTCGCTTACAAGACGGGCTGTCTCACGCGCGGAGGAGCGGCGGCTTCCTTCCTCGTCGGGGCCTTCGTCGGAGCGGCGGGATCGGTCAACGCCTTCGTCCTGCTGACGATATTCACGCTGTCCGGGTTCGCCGCGACCCGCATCGGCTTCTCTAAGAAAAAGAAGGCCGGGCTGCAGGAAGGCAGCGACGGGGAACGCACCTGGAAGAACGTGGCGGGGGTAGGGGTCCCTCCTTGCATCATAGCCGCGGCCAACTTCCTGTTCCCCATGGACCCGTTGCTGTTCGACGTGATGTTCATATCCACCATGACCGTAGCCGGAGCCGACACCATCGCATCCGAGATCGGCGTCAGGGACCCGAAGGCATACCTCATAACCACTCTCAAGAGGATCCCTCCCGGGACGAACGGAGGGATCTCCGCGACCGGGACCGCGATATCCACGGCCGCCTCCCTCGGGATAGCGGCGATCGGATGGCTGGTCATGACTGGGACCTTGGACCCCCTGCTGCTGATACCCTTCGCCGCGGGGGTGGTCGGGAACCTCCTGGACAGCCTTTTCGGAGCGGTCTTGGAGGACAGGGGGTACATCTCCAAATACTTCAACAACGGAATCACCGCGATCCTGGGAGCCGTGTTCGGGGCCGGCGTATACATCGCATCGCGAGGCGGGCCATAACTTCAGAGCAGAAGGCTGAACACCGTCAGCGTCACTGCCGCCCCCAGCGCCGCCCCGGCCACAAGCTGCAGAGGGGTGTGCTTCTTCATGACGTAGCGCGACCAAGCGACGAGAGGCAGCACGAGGATCAGAAGCCCGCCGTAAGGAGGATATGCCACAGCCAGCCCTATGGCGGGTCCGACGACCCCGGTGGCATGTATGCTTATCTTCCAACGAAGGCTCACCAGGCCCACCAGCAGCGTGCTGACCATGTAGCAGACCAGCATCACGGTAAGGAGGTCCAGGCCGATCATGGCGTACAGCGCCGCCAGGCAAAGCAAGTAGCACGCGACGCCGATCATGATGGGGTTCCTCCTGTCCTCCCTGCGGTATATGTCCCCGTCCCTGTTGTCGAACTTGCGCGAGTAATGACGCACAACCGCCAAAGGCAGGACGACCGCCAGCGATATGCAGGCGACGATGGAGCCGAGACGCAGGAACGGGTCCTCGATCCTCAGGCCGAGCGCGACGAATAACAAGATGGATAAGGAAAAAGGCGACCCGACGGCGCTGATCGTCCTGGCGGCCTTCTCCGTCCTGGGGGAGATGTCCCCTTGGTACAGCGACGTCGGATCCCTGATCACGGCAGACGACCCCTCAGGACGTCTTCCACATGGTCTTCCAGCAGCGCCTTGACCTGGTCCATGGGAAGGGAGTTGTCGATGACCGTCCACCCGTCGGATAGGGACCTCATGCTCTCACAGACCTGCCTGAGGTCCTCCGGGTTCTCGAACGCCTCCAGGTCCTCACCGCGCTCCAGGATGCGCCTCATGGCCGACTCGGCGTCGACGTCTATCAGGATGGGGTCGTCCGGCATCGGAAGGATCTTGCTTATGGCGGAATACACCTTGCGCTGCATCCCCTTGGGAAGGTATGCGACGGCCATGAGGTACCTGACGAAGATGAAGTCGTCGTATCTTTTGCGATAGAGCCTCATCATCGCCAGGGACCTGAGGACGTCAAGGATGTAGAACACCGTGGAGAGGATCTTGCACAGCTTCCCCTCCTTGTGCAGGAACGCATTCTCCAGGCGCCCGACGAGGCAGCCTTGGTTGGGATGCGTGACCATGAAGACCCTGCGCCCTTCCCCGGCCAGCTTGTCGCGTATGACGTCGGCGCAGGTGGACTTCCCGCACCCGTCCATGCCGTCCACGACGTACCAGGCCATGTCACATCCCCAGGAGGACCATGGCCAAGGTCACCAGGAGCGGCACGGCCAGATTGTCGAAGAAGCCCTTGCTGACAGCCTCTATCACAGATGCCAGCGCCCCTGCGGCCAGGCAGGCCGCCCATGCCGGGACCATCGCGTCGTACGCCCCCGCGGGATACCATCCCGAGGACGCCAAAAAGCCGTAGAACAGTATGACGACGGCGGACATGGCGGCGGTGAGGGCAAACACCCCGAGGGATCCTTCCAAGGACTTCCCGTTGAACGTCTTGTGCTTCCCGAACCTCTTTCCGATTATGCTCCCGAACCCGTCGCCGTAGGTCATGGCCACTATCCCTATGGAGGCGGCGGTCCAATGGTCGGGGCAGAGGATCACCAGTATCGTGATGGTTATGGCATAGAAGAACAGGCCGGTCTTGTGGCCCTTGTTGGACAGCTCGCCGAGCTTGGACCTCGACACGACGTTGTCCTTAAGCATCGCGAGGAACAGGATTATCGCGAACGGGACGGTGAAGAACGCCAGCATTATCCAGCCCTCCGTGAACATCCACCATACGAACACGAAGTTGCCGACGCCTATGTGGACCACTTTGCGTGTGTCGACGGCGGAGCCTTTCCTCTCCAGGTACATGGAAAGGCCGAGGGACGCGGCTATGATCAGATAGACCAGAAACAGCGCCACGTAATCCTGAGTCTCCATTCGACACCCTGCCTGAGGCCGCCGATTGACGTTCATTGATGATAAATGTCACGCAGAACGCCTGCCGTCAGCTCGAAGCAACAGACGACGAAACATATTTTATAAACGCTGATTAGTCCCGCGCCCATGAACAAATACCTGCAGCTGTTCCGGATCGGCAACGCCGCCATGGGGATCGTCGGCGTCACCGTCGCCTCCTTCATGGCCTCCGGGACGGGAATAGCCGACCACTGGACCAACCTGATCGTGTCGGCGGTCGTGGTATTCATGTTCATAGCCGGAGGGAACTCCCTAAACGACAGCATCGACGCCGAAATCGACAAGACCGCGCATCCGGAGCGCCCGGTGCCGTCCGGCAGGATGACCGCTGCGGAGGCCAGATGCGTCGGGGCCGTCATGCTGGCCGGATCCGTCGCCGTGTCCCTGCTGACGTTCGACGCCGTATGCGTCGCTATAGTGGCGATAGCCTGCGTCATGATGGTCGCATACGAGCTCCGCCTGAAGCAGAGAGGGTTCGTCGGGAACCTTACCATAGCCGCGCTCACTGGGATGACATTCCTGATGGGAGGGGCGGCGGTCCACAACGCCGAAGGCAACGCCGTGGTGGCCCTGATGGCCGCGCTGGTGTCCGTCGGCAGGGAGATAGCCAAGGACATAGAGGACATGGAAGGCGACGAGGGGAGGCTCACCCTGCCCATGAGGATCGGCGCCAAGAAGGCGGCCGCCGTCGCCAGCGTCTTCTTCATCGCCGGCCCCGTCCTAAGCGTCGTACCCATGATATGGGGCTCGTACGGCCCGCTGTACTATCTGGTGGCCGTCGCCGACGCCATGTTCGTCTACTGCGCCTACGCCGTGTTCTCCGACCCCCACAAGGCCCAGAGCCTCGCGAAGAAGGCGATGATGATATCTCTGGTGGCGTTCATACTCGGGGTGGCCATACCCTGGCCGTCCTGAATTGAAAGAAATCCTTTTATACCACATCCATGTTGGAGATGTTGGCAAGACGGCCATAGCGGCGGGGAAACACCCGGTCCCATCCCGAACCCGGCAGTAAAGTCCGCCCGCGTACCTGTCTGTACTGTATTGCGCAAGCGTACGGGAACTCAGGCACGCTGTCTGCCA
>JAEEGF011462861.1_pt1 | contig 11746 bp, 12 predicted proteins | sample 9134171 | NCBI WGS metagenome assembly JAEEGF01 (sample SAMN16246542, study PRJNA631951) | gut metagenome | biome: gut microbiome; feature: rumen; material: AP-attached | host: Bos | place: Iran: Karaj | collected 2018-10 | reverse complement strand
GTAGTAGCGCCATCGCAAATAATGATAGTTGTTTCATTTTGTTATGTTTTTTATTTGAAGTTTCTGCTTGATAAACGCGGTGCAAATATAGGATATTGCATTGCGAAAAACATCTTTTCGCTTTTTTTTCGAAGCAAATTAAACACTAAGGATTGATTCTAATAGATCCCAATATCCAATTAAACCCAAAATATTTCCGATAAGATACGAAGACATGTTGAGGATGAGCGACATGACGAAGACCTTCTTGAAACTTTCATCCAACATGAACTTGTAAGCAATGGCCTCTATGAAGACAACGTTTATTTCCAAGGCTATTGCGATGGAGATCATGATTGTCGGGGACAACCCTCTTCCTGAAAGAAGCATAATGATGAGATTGACAGCAGGGTTGGTCAATAGGTTGACATACAAGGAATCTTTAAGAATCTCAGCCGATCTCTTCCACAATATAATAATGGCCCCTTCAAAGATGATGGTCAAGGCCAGTTGGCATAGGAGACACAGAAAAGGGCCCATTATTCATTTGTTGGTACTTCTTCAGCTATTACCGCCTGCTCTTTTTCTGCCATTTTTCTCGCCTTTTTTCTCTTTGAGGCTTTGACGATCCCAATAATGGCAAAAACGATGCCTCCAATAACGAGTGAGACAAGCAGTAGGATTAATATTGCTCCACCTAATAGAAAATACCCGAAGCTTGCGGGCATGAAGTCCCTAGTTAGAAAAGCTTCTCTTTTTAAAAAACGATGTACATTATCCCACATGTTGTTTTTTGTTTTTGGTTCTCAGAGCTAGGGCGATCAACAGGATAGCCACTATTCCGAGAATGGTTATGATATAGATTGAATAGTTACTTGTCGTTTTACAGAAGGATGTTAATAGCGCATAGGCTATGTATCCCAAGAGCAGTGCGAAGGTTGATAAGCCGAAGGCAAAACCAGTGTTTTCGGGCATTACGGCAGCCAATCCGCACAAGGTGATGGGCATGGCCATGTTGAAAAACAGGATGGACAGTCCTATTACCACCCAAAGGTCTGTGCTGATAAAAGGCAGAACGATCGACAAGGATAGACTTACGACAGCGGTCTCCAATGCACCTATTTTGTCGGCGAGGATACCTCCCAAGGCTTTGCCAAGGCAACTCGCAATAGCAGGAAGCGCCACTAGCATTCCAGTCTTCTCAAAACCAATGGGCCAGACTAAGCCTGAAAAACTTCTGATGAAGATGGCAACAAACAGGCAGGCACAGATGAATCCCATGCCATGGCCGGTTAGCTTAATAGCACTGCTTTCCCAGTCTTCCGAATAGAGATTGGTCGGTTGCTTTTTGGTGAAGAGGTATAAAAACAAAACGGCGAGCAGCGTGACGCCGACGGGAAGGAGGATGTCGTGTCCAGCTCCCCCATATAAGGTTCCTGAGATGACGCCTAAAGCACCAGAGGAGACAAAGATACCTGATGGGGCGATTTTCCCGTTGGATGTTTTGAGCACATCCATACCTCCTCCTACATGGAAGGTGGCGTTAAACAATGCGCAGAGTACCAGGGAGACCCATGATGCCATTGCGCCTTGTGAAAAACCAAGAATCACCAAAGGAATGAGCATTCCTCCCAATCCAATTGGCCCGATTGCCTTCTCCATCTTTGGATGCTTGTCGGCGATATATCCGATGACCATCTGAAGCCCGAATGCAATGCAGTTGTAAAGCATGATGGCTGCGCCTAAAGTAAGTAGCGAACTGTCGAAATAGTAAGCCCACACTCCTTTGTAAAGGATGTAAATACAACCCATGTCTACTGTAAAATGGGCGAAAGTCCAACTTGCCAACTTGCCTGTCATTGCCTTTGGGGTATTATGACATTCTCTTCACCACCTGCAATCGGTGTGTGTGCTCGTTCGTCTCTTTATTAAATATGCCCGTCTGGTCCAAGTAGTCGATGCGGACCTGACCCGAGCAATGGATGATTTGTTCGTTGTCCATGAGGATGCCCACATGGGTGATGACGCCGTCCTCGTCGCCGAAGAAGGCCAAGTCTCCCGATTGCGTCTCCTGCAGGAAATACACCAGGTCGCCGCACTTAACCTGTTGCGAGGCATCGCGGGGCAGGACAAGGCCCGCCAAACGTGCGCATACCTTCGTCAAGCCCGAGCAGTCGAGACCCATCGACATGCGCCCGCCCCATAGGTAAGGCGCGCCGAGAAGCTGCTTGGCGTAGTCGACCATAAGGTCAGGGTGGAACTCGGAGGGCATCAACACGGCGTCGGGATGAGGTTCGTAGAGCGGCGTGCCCATGGTCAGGAGCAGTCCGTTGTAATTCACGACAGGCTTATTAATAAGATAAGGAGTCTTGCCCTTCATGGCGTTGAACTCCTCTTCGCTGATCTCACAGAATTGTTTGGACTGTATCCAGCCTTGGTAGGGATAGGCCCCCGAATCCTCGATTTCCGATTTGTGATCTTGTTGAATGGCCGAAGGCTTGTCTTCGGTCTGGATCAATAGCCATTCTTTGGTCGTGTCCAAGACGGTATAGGTTTCGTTGTAGAGCAGTTGGCTCACCATCTCCGAAGCGTGTCGGGCTTCTTTGCGCATCGCGATGGCGGTAAGGTTGCAGATTCCGTATGTCATAGTGATGATTCTTTTTTCGTGTCGGTTTGAGCCGCTAAATTAGCGCATTTTTCATGATTTTGTCTTGCATTTGGACTATTATTTTTAATTTAGCCCAATCCATTATTGAGAACCAAATTACTAATCGTTTGATTATGAGTTGGATAAAGAATATTTTCAATAAGATGCGCCTGGGGTACTACCGCATAGGCAAAGTGATTGTCTTTTTTATGGCCATTGCGCTGGTGTGGTGGCAGATGCCGCGCACGGGCAAGTTCAAATACGAGTACCAGCTTTCGAAACCATGGCAGCATGAAACTTTGTATGCGCCTTTCGACTTCCCCATTTACAAGAACTACGAGACCCTTGATGCCGAGACCGAAGCGGCAGCGGCCGAGGTAAAGCCGATTTTTGTGTTCAACGACAGTGAGATGGCGGCATCGCGCAACCAACTGTTCGCCGATTTCAATGCGAGATGGAACGCCCACTCTCATTTTGACCGCGACCTCAGCCTTGACTGCCTCTATAAAGTGTTTGATTCAATAGAGGGACAAGGCATCGTCGCCTATGACAATGCCACTGCCAACCTGCACCCCGAGTCGGAAGTGAGCATCGTCCGCAACAAGGTGATGCGTTCGGCCCGTTATGGCGATTTGTATAGCATGAATGAGGTTGCGGATGCTGTTTCAAGTATGTTGGAGCATGTCGGGACCCACTGTGATAAGAAACTGCTTTCTGAGTTGCTCAACGGCGCTTTGCGCCAGAATGTGTTTTACAATGCCGATCTCACCAAGGCGGAGGCAGACAAGGCGGTTTCGGCCATTTCGCTGACTTATGGTGCTGTGCAGAAGGGCGAGACCATTATTGAGGAGGGCCAGATCGTCGATGCGCATACGTATGATGTCCTTAACTCGTTGCAGCGCGAGTACAACTCGAAATCGCTGTCGGGTGACGATTCGCTGCGTGTACTGCTCAGCCAGCTCTTTTTGGTGGCCCTCATCTTTTCGCTGATGGGGCTCTATGGCAACAAACTCCACGACAAGGTTTTCTCGCAGTTGCGGAATATTATCCTTCTGCTGACGCTGATGCTCCTGATTGTCATCCCGTCGTACATATTGGTCAAGTTTGCGCCGGGGCTGATTTACATGATGCCGGTCTGCCTTTTGGCCATTATGGTGGGCTCGTTTTTCAACCTGCGGTTGGCATTCTCCACCCAGGTCTTCGCCGTGATGCTTATTTCGCTGGCAGTCCCCAATCCCTTCCAATTCATGTTCATGCAGTTGGTGGCCACGGTCGTCACGGTGTTCGGCATGTCGAACACCCGCACCCATCACCGCTTTGTCCAAGCCGCCTTGCTCGTGTTCTTCGGCTATCTGTTGGTCTATCTTGCCTTTACTTTCTTGACTACCTCCGAGGTTGACTGGACGGTGGTTCTTTTGCTGTTCCTCAACGGGTTGTTCACCATGCTGGCGCAGCCGCTCATCATGCTTTTCGAGCGCATTTTTGGCCTTACCACCTCGCTCTCGCTCATGGAGTTGAGCAACACCAACAGTCCATTGTTGCGTGAGTTGGCTGCCACTGCGCCAGGCACTTTCCAACATTCCATTCAGGTGGCCAACCTTTGCGAGGAAGTGCTGTATGAGATTGGAGGCGATACGGTGTTGGCTCGCACCGGCGCCTTGTATCACGATGTGGGCAAGATCAAGAATCCGATGTATTTCACTGAGAACCAACACGGCGCGTATAGTCCGCACAACGACCTCTCCAATATGGAGAGTGCCGAGATTATCATCTCACATGTGACCGACGGCATTGAGTTAGCGCACAAGGCGCATGTGCCTGAGCGTGTCATCGACTTCATCCGCACCCACCACGGCACGCGCCGCACCGACTATTTCTACATCAACGAGCAGAAGGCACATCCTGGTGAAGAAATCGACCCAACGCCGTTCACCTATCATGGTCCGGCGCCGTTCTCGCGTGAGACCGCCGTGCTGATGATGGCCGACAGCATCGAGGCCGCCTCGCACAGCCTGAAAGACCCCGATGAGAAGAAAATCAGCGACTTGGTGGATGGCATCATCGACAAGCAGATGGAAGCAGGGCAGTTCCTCAACACCGACCTCACTTTGCACGACATCGAGACCTGCCGCAAGGTGCTGAAGAAGAAGTTGATGAGCATATATCATGTTAGGATTGCTTATCCAGAGAAATGATTTTGCTAATATACAGTTACCATAAATAATCAAACAAATTACAAAAAAATGAAAACTAGACATTTAACGAGGTACGTCTTTGTGGCAATGTCCGCAATGTGTTTGTTTTGGATGGGGTGCTCTTCGACGAGGGTGTTGAATAATCCATCTTACATGATAGATTTGTATAAGAGCGGTGGGTTGGCGCCGATGAAAACGGAGGGGATGTGTGGTTTTTTAGATTTCCAAGGTAATATTGTCATTCAACCACAGTTTGAAGAAGTCAATGATTTCGAAGAAGACATGGCGGCAGTGAAAGTCGGGGACAAATGGGGTTTCGTTGATAAAACTGGAAAGATGGTAGTCATGCCTCGGTATGATTAAGTCGTAGATTTCCATGAAGGTTTGGCGGCAGTTCAAAAAGATGGCACATGGGGATTCGTTGATAAAACCGGAAAGACGATTGTCCCTCTGCAGTATGATGAAGTCCATAGTTTTAATGAAGGTTTTGCGGCAGTGGAGATAGAGTACAAATGGGGATTCGTTGATAAAAACGGAAAAATGGTTGTCGCGCCTCGGTATGAAAGAGTTCAAGACTTCCATGAGGGTTTGGCGGAAGTTCAAAAAGAAGGCAAATGTGGTTTTATTGACAAAACAGGAAAGACGGTCGTGGCACTTAAGTATGACGAAACTATGCTTTTTAGGGAAGGCTTTGCAGGAGTGCAACAGGATGGTAAATGGGGTTTTGTTGATAAAACCGGAAAGGTTGTTGTCACGCCGCAGTATGACGAAGTTGGTTTTTTCCATGAAGGTATGGCGTCAGTGGCAATAAAAGATAACGATGTTCGTTTGTATGGTTTTATTGATAAGGATGGCAAGATTGCCTGCAAACCCCAGTTTACTTTTGCCGACGATTTTAGCGAAGGCATGGCAGTTGTGGGGAAAGGTGAGAAGAGAGGGTATGTCAACAAAAAAGGTGAAGTGGTTATTAAACTACAGTTTGAAGAGGCTGAGAGTTTCAGCGAAGGCATGGCTTCTGTGATATTGGATGGCAGGTCTGTCATTATTGGCAAAACTGGAAAAACCGTCTTGGAGCCTCGAGGCTTTTATGCGAGTTCGTTCCATGAAGGTTATGCGGTAGTCTATTCCAATGGGAATAAGACATATAAAGAAATAAATGATGAGCTTGACCAACATGGTAATGATCCCAAGTACAAAGAGGAGTTTAAGGATAAGTTAAAGATATCTATTATTGATCGACAGGGGAAGGTGGTTTATGAGATGCCAAAAAAGATGTTAAAAATGATATTTGAACTTGACCAAAATTAAACAGGAGTATCTCAAGCAACTTGTTTCAAAGTATCTGTCTTAAGTAAGTGACAGCCTCCGGTCCTTCATTGAATATCAAGTCCAACACACTCAAATCGGGTGCAAAAGGGAACTTGGTGCTAAACACTTGGTAATATTCTGGGAATGAATCGTCTTCAAAAGTCTTTTTCGGGTTGAAAGCCTCGCGCAGGTCGTTCTCCGTCTCACGGACGTAATCCGTCGTGTGAACGATTTCCTTCTTGACTTTTAGCATCTTAAGCACTGCTTGCAAAGTTGCGTCGTTCAAGTCGATGAGGCGTTCGAAATGGTCTTCAAAAATAGGCCTCAGATAGTCGTAATAATGGTCGAAATAAGGTGCCGCTTTATAAGCCGACTCCAAGCAGCGGCTGTGAATGTGCTGCCACGGTTCAATAGGGCTGATGGACATGTCCTTGGTCATGGTGTGGTTGCCGTTCACCTTCACTACGGGCACGCTGAGACTTTCCACGCCGTTAGCAGTCATCACGCGGCAACGGTTGCGGTAGGTCTGCTTGTGGTAGGTCTCCCATATCTCAATGACAGGCGCGTCTTCTTTCAGAAAACGCGCCATGTATTTGATGCTCGGGAAATATGCAGTGGTGAACAGCGTCATTTGAGCAACTGTTCCTGGATGACTTGCCTGTAGCCCTCTTCAGGCAAGGCACCGACTTGCATCATGGGTTGCCCTTTCTTCGGAATGAACAGGACCGTGGGGATGCTGGTCACTTGAAATGCGTTGGCAAGGGTCTTTTCTTGGTCCACGTTGACCTTGTAGATCAACAGTTTGCCGTCAAACTCCTCGGCGAGTTTGTCCATGATGGGCGCCACGCGGCGGCAAGGTCCGCACCAATCGGCATAGAAGTCGACGATGGCTGGCACTTCTCCCTTATAGGTAAAGGTGTTTGGGTCTTTCTCGAAGTCCCATACTTTCTTCAAGAACTCTTTGTAGGTTAAGTGCTTGACTTTCGATTCTTTTTGCTCTACTTGAGCGTTGGCAGTGAGACCTGCCACCATGATCAACATGGCAATTAAGATGCTTTTTTTCATTGTCGTCTAATTTTTCAGGGGCAAAAGTAACAAAAATCGTGCTAATGGTGGTTTTTTCCTTAATTTTGCAGCAAAATAATTCAAAATTATGTTAATCGTCAACATTAAGGAGCTTGTCGGCATAGAGGAACAGGGCCGGCTGCTGAAACGTGGCAATGAAATGTCCGAAACGGGAAGGGTCAAGGACGCCTTCATCTATATCAAAGGCAAGAAAATCGCCGACTACGGTCCGATGGACTCGGATGCCTGTCGCAAGTATCTCGCAGAGAACCATCGTGTCTACGATGTGAAAGGCAGTGTTGTGATGCCTGCTTTTTGCGACTCGCACACGCATCTTGTCTATGCCAACTCGCGCGAGTTGGAGTTTGTCGATAAGATTCGTGGCCTCAGTTACGAAGAGATTGCCAAGAGGGGAGGAGGCATCCTCAACTCAGCCAAGGCGACAGCGGCGGCCTCGGAGGACGAACTTTACGACATGGCCCAGCAACGCCTCGACGAGGTGATGCGCATGGGCACGGGCGCCATCGAGATCAAGAGCGGCTATGGCCTCACCACCGAGAGTGAGTTGAAACTGCTCCGCGTCATCCGACGCCTGAAAGAGAATTCGCCCCTGACCATCAAGTCGAACTTCCTCGGTACCCACGGCATTCCGATGGAATATCGCGGCCATCAGGAGGACTATGTCGACTTGGTCATCAATGAGATGATTCCGCTCGTGGCGGCAGAGGACCTCGCCGATTTCATCGATGTGTTCTGCGACCAGGGCTTCTTCACCGTCGAGGACACCGAGCGCATCCTTATGGCAGGCATCAAATATGGCATGCGGCCGAAAATCCACGCCAACGAGATGGCCATCTCGGGTGGCGTGCAGGTGGGCGTGAAATACGGAGCCATTTCCGTTGACCATCTCGAACAGATGGGCGATGCCGAGATCGAGTGCCTGAAAGGCACCGAGACCATGCCGACCGTGCTGCCTGGCTGCGCCTTCTTCCTCAACCTGCCACTCTCGCCGGCACGCAAGATGATTGACGCGGGCCTGCCCGTGGCCATGGCCTCCGACTTCAACCCCGGCACCTCGCCTTCAGGCAACATGCAACTCATCCTCTCTATGGCCTGCATCCGCTACCGCCTGACGCCCGAAGAGGCCTTGAACGCCACCACTTTGAATACTGCCTATGCCATGGGTGTGAGCGATGAAGTGGGCAGCATCACCAAAGGGAAACTCGCCAACCTCATCATCACCCAACCGATGACGCAGCTCGAGTTCATGCCTTATTACTATGGCGCCAACAAAGTCGCCAAGATGATTCTAAACGGAAAATTTGTTTAACCCACTCTAGGCAGTCATTGCGGTTCCGCCTCCGCGGAATGAGGCGACCCGCAATCTCCTTAGGAGACTGCCGTTATACAAAATAACAATGAAACTCACCAAAACGCTATTAGTATCATTTGTCCTCGTGTTGCTCATGGCCTCCTGCAAAAAGGACCATTACAACATGGGCCATGTGCAAGGCGTGAACGCCGAAGGCGAGGTGCTGCTGCCTTTGGCGACAGGTTCGTACACCTTGCTTGACCTGATGCAGCGTTTCCAAATCGACTCTTTGATTGATTGCAATGCATCGGGTGACATGACGTATGACTATTTTTACGAACATTTTGGCGCGGTTAGTGGCGATAGTTTGTTGCGTTTCAAGGACTGGAACTATGTGGAGCATTTCGTTATGGAGAATCCCTATCAGAGCGGTATGCCGCATCCTGTCGACACGGTGCTCAGCGTGACCCAACCTGTGACCTTCGAAGCCGACCATATCCATGTCATCGCTGCCACGTTGAAGTCGGGCCGTCTTGAATTCAACTTGGTGTCGAATGTCGGTCATGTGCGCGAGGTGGTCGTCACTTCAAGCGACATCAAGGACACGGAGGGAAACGACCTGTATTATGTCTACCATCCTGGGTCGGGAGAAAACGGTCTTGACCTTTGTGGGATGAAATACAATACCGATGAGCCGAATGTTTTGAATATCAACTATGGGTTCCATGTTGTGGTGGACCAATTGATGACGTCAGAGATTGAGATTGAAGCTCATGTGGCAGCCACCGACCTTGCCTTTAGCGAAATGACGGGCTATGTCGACAGTTATGCTTCGGAGAGTCGCATCGACACTGTGTTCAGTCTGTTTCCTGATAACATGTCGGGTAGCATCGAGGTGGAGGATGCGATCATCACCTTGCGTGAGCGTAATTCGTTCAGCATGGCTGCTCGGCTCGACATCGACACGGCTTTGGTGTGGGGCGAGAACATCACACCCTATTCCATCTTCACGCCATTGCCTTTGACCATAGACCTGCCTTCTCAACCGAGTTTCCATGAAGTTTTTAGGCAACCTGTCAGTGGTTGGGTCGACACGCATTCGGGTCATGCTTTGGCCTCATCGGTGTTTACCGTCAACCCTTTAGGAGCGAACGACTTGGTTGTTATTTACGACACGTGCAGCATCGACGTGCGTGTGGATGTCAGCATCCCCTTCTCGTTCAATGTCAGCGGATTGAACTATGTCGACACGGTCAACATGAAACTTGATGAGATCGAGATGCCTGAATTGGTGGAGAAACTGACCCTTGAGATAGCGTTCCAATCGACGCTTCCTATCGAATTGAGTGGCAAGTTCATGCTTTACGACTCGGAGACAGAACGGGTTACCGATATCCTGCTAGAAGAGTCCTCTTTGCTTGCGGCATCCTACGACGGACAAGCGACTTCCTCTACAGTGACGATCGAAATCACGGAAGACAGGGTGCAGAATGCTTTGCAATCCGACCGAATCATCCTTTGCTTTGGTCTCGATACCGATGCTCATGATGTGAGTTTGAATGCCGACCAAGGCCTGAAGTTCTACACTAAGGCCAAGGTGAAATACCATGGTGTTATTGAAAATGAAAGCGATTGACAATGAAAAAGATTATTAAGCTTTGGATGGCAGCAATAGTTGTTGTGGCATCCATCTCGGTGCAGGCGCAAGAAGTGTCGCCTGTCGACTTCATGCGTTACAACCCATACCAGATGAACGCCAACCCAGCCACCGACTTGCCTTACAGCAGCGTCATGTCGCTCGTCATCGGCAACATCGGTTTGGATGTTCAGAACACCACATGGCGCTACGACAATTGTTTCGACTTCGACGCGCAAGATCGTCCCACAACGATTAACTTGCGACAGTTGGCCAACAGCCTGAAGGAAGACAATTATGCTGGCTTTGATGCCAGCGTGGATTTGTTCACCTTGTACAAGCGCCTCAAAAAGGGCATGATTACCATTAATTATGGGGTAAAGGTGCAAGGCGATGTGCGTTACAACGATGGTTTGTTCCAACTGCTGGGTTACGGCAACTCGGCTTTCGTCGGAGAGGGCAACCCGGCCAAGATCAACATGGAACTCAGTGCCGTAGGCTATGAGGAACTTGCTGTGGGTTATCAGTGGAACGTCACCGAGCAGTTGTCGCTGGGCGGACGCGCCAAATTGCTTTTTGGCGTGGCCAATGTGAAAACCGATGCTTTCGATGCCCAACTCTTCACTGATCCCGATTCTTATGCGCTCCGCTTGAAGGAGAACATTGCCATGAAAGCCGCCATGCCCAATGTCATTTATGTGAACGATGCTGGACAATTGAAGGCCGATGGCCCCTTCAGCGTGGGCGAGTTGTTCCGCAACCCAGGATTCGGCATCGACTTTGCCGCTGAGTACCGCTTCGATGACCAGTTCAGTGCTGTGGCGGCAGTTCGCGACTTGGGCTTTATCCATTGGGGCAAGAACAACATCAGCATGACGGGCCAGGTGAACGATGCAGGCCAGTTTTACGACAATGGTGACTTCCTCTATGACGGTTTGGACGTCAACCAACTGCAAAGCCTCTTCTCCGATGAGTGGTATCGTGAGCGCTTTTTGGACACCCTGCAACAGTATTTCCAAGTGGAGTTCTCGCCTTTGGATAAGTACAATACTGCTTTGAATACCAGTCTCTTGCTGCGTGGCAACTACGACCTCGATGCGCAAAACCGCTTTAGCGCCCAAGTGCAGGGCCGCTTCATGGGCAGCGGCTTCCGCCCTGCCTTGACTTTGGCCTACTGCGGATCGTTCTGGAACAACCTCAACGTGTGTGCCACCTATACGATGATGCCCCATAGTTACGACAACATCGGCCTCGGCGTTTCCGCGATGATTGAGACCTGCAACATCTATCTGACTACCAATAATCTTATAGGGCTTTTCACGCCTTTGAATATGAGCGCTTTTAACGCCCAAGTGGGCATTGTGTTTAACCTTTGGATTCCCGAGCGACGCTACGTTGACGAATCTGGAAAACCTGAGTATTTGGAATGACGAGGGCTAGGATTTTCGGTATTGGCCGGCATCGCTTGACTGTCGACGGCGAGGGCGTCACCACCTTGGTGGCGTTCAATGGGTGCCCCTTGCGTTGCAAGTATTGCCTCAACAAGGCCTCGTGGGAAATGGAAAATGGTCGCGATTACACTCCTGAATCGCTTTATGAGGAGG
>JAEEGF011191426.1_pt1 | contig 11748 bp, 9 predicted proteins | sample 9134171 | NCBI WGS metagenome assembly JAEEGF01 (sample SAMN16246542, study PRJNA631951) | gut metagenome | biome: gut microbiome; feature: rumen; material: AP-attached | host: Bos | place: Iran: Karaj | collected 2018-10 | reverse complement strand
GGCAGTCGGGGCGCCCATGGAGTCAGCATGCTGGCTGATGAGCACGCACTTGTCGTTGATAAGCAGGGTCGCGGCTTCTTTTTCCGCAGTCTCATCATACCAGGAACCGGTGAACTGGACTTCCATCGTCGCGCTCGGGCAGATGGACTTCGCGCCAAGATAGAAGCTGGTGTAGCCGGAGATCACTTCCGCATAGGTCCATGCGCCGACATAGCCGATCTTGGCTTCTTCTGCGGTGATCTTGCCTTCGTCGATCATCTGGTTCAGCTTGAGACCAGCGGCGACGCCGGCAAGGTAACGGCCTTCATAGATCGAAGCAAACGCGTTGTGATAGTTGGCAAGGTTTTCAGTGTGGGCACGGGTGCCGGTCGCGTGGCAGAACTGCACGTCGGGGAATTCCTTCGCAGCCTGGATCATGAAGGATTCGTGGCCGAAGGAGTCGGCAAACACGAAGCCGCAGCCGCTGTCGACCATATCCGCCGCCGCTTCATAGCAGTCGTTGGATTCGTCGATATTGGTCTTGAGGATCGGGGTCACGCCGAGGTTTTCGCAAGCCTGTTTCGCAGCGTTGATGAAGTTAAGGTCATAGGTGGAGTTTTCATCATGCAGGAAGATGAAACCGGCTTTGAAGTCCTTCGCTTCGTTGTTGGTGTTTCCGCCGCAGGCAGCCAGTGCAAGAACGAGCACGGCAGCAAGCAGCACCGCAAGAATTTTTTTCATGCTTTTTTCCTCCGTTTTGAAAGATGTTTTTTATAAATGCACGAATGTGCGATTTACCGGAATTTGATCTCGCCGCCGTCCATCGAATCGATCATGGCGAGCGATTCGACCCGCACGCCCGCGTCGCGCAGTCTTGCGCCGCCGGGCTGGAAAGCTTTTTCGATCGCGATACCGCAGCCGGCGACTTCGGCGCCCGCCTGACGGCAAAGGTCCACAAGTCCCGCGAGTGCGTTGCCCTCGGCGAGGAAATCGTCGATGATCAGTACGCGGTCGCCTTTCCTGAGAAATTCTTTCGAGACGATGACGTTGTAGGTGGTGCCGTGGGTATAGGACTTGACCTCTGTCTTATAGACCGCCGCGGCGATGTTCTTTGTCTTGGTCTTTTTCGCGAACAGGACCGGACAATGAAAATACTGCGCAGTTACACAAGCGATCCCGATGCCCGAAGCCTCGATGGTCAGAATTTTGTTAACTTCGCAGTCCTGGTATAAACGATAGAATTCTTTGCCGATCTCGTTGAGCAGATCGATATCCATCTGATGATTCAGAAAAGAATCCACCTTCAAAATGTCGCCCGGATACAGCTTTCCGTCTTTACGAATGCGTTCTTCAAGCAATAGCATTTTCGGGTCAACCGCCTTCCGGATTTTGATATATTTATTCTATCAAAACCTGTCGTTTTTTGCAATACTTCTTTTCATTAAACTTAAAAAAATGTGACGTTTTTTTCTTGTATATATTGCACAAGGCGGTCTTTTGTTCACAATATTATCAACTTTTTGGACGCGGCTGGATCCGCACGCGGATGACCCGCAGCGGCTTTCCGCTCGCGCGGCAGCGGTCGATCACGTACTTCGTGCCGCGGCTATAGCCGTCCCAGATCGCAATCACATAATCCGCGTAATCAATAATGCTGTTGTTGCGCATCAGGGGCGCGCGTCTGCCGTAGCGCGCGTAGTCCGGCAAGACCTCGAGAAGCTGGATATGATGCTGCAGCGCGAACGCCCGCGCCATCCGGTCGATCCCGTTCGCGGCGCCGGAAATGATCTGGGTCGTGTTTTTCGGGACCGCGTCTTCCGGGATCGGAACGCGCAGACCGCGCGAGCCGACGATTGCGACTTTCATGTTTTGCCGTCCTTTCTCTTGCCAAACGGACAAGGGTGTGCTACAATAGGCTGCGAGAACCGAAAAGGAGGTCGCGCCATGTTCAATCTGATCCAATGCGCCGCCAACACCTATTATCTCAAATGTTATTCCAACGCCGGCGTCTATGACCTCGGCGACGGGACCTGCGTGCTGATCGACACCTGCGACCACAGAAAGAGCGTCTCCGATCTCAACAAGGCGATCACGGAGCACGGCTGGCGGGTGCGCATGATCCTCAACACCCACTGCCATATCGACCATATCTCCGGCAACCGCTTTTTCCGCGATACCTACGGCTGCGAGATCTACGCGCCGCCGATCGAAACGTTCTTCGTGGAGGAAAACCGGATCGAACCGAGCTACTACTATCTCGGCGTTCCGACGAACCGCAGCCGCAACTTCTTTTTCCGCGACCTCGGCACAAAGGCGAAGGAGCTGACAGAAGACGTGCTGCCCGACGGCTTCGCGCTTTTGCCGCTGCCCGGGCACTGCTACAACATGGTCGGGATCAAAACGCCGGATGACGTCTGGTTCCTCGGCGACGCGGTCGTTGACGCATCTACCTTTGAAAGCTACCGGCTGCCGCTGTTCTACGATATCAACAAGAGCATCGACACGCTGCGGATGCTCGAAACGCTCAACGGGGCGCTGTTCGTCCCCGCGCACACGACCGCCTCCGAAGATATCTCCGCGCTGTGCCGGCTGAACGCCGACGCCCTCATCGAGAATAAGAAGGAGATCCTCGCCATCAGCGACGGTCATATCTTCGAAGACATCTTCGCCGCCGTCTGCCGTCAGTTCGGGATCGTGCTTGACATGGACAAATACGCGAAGCTGACCTTCACTGTGCGGATCTATCTGCAGGCGCTGTTGGAAGACGGAACGCTGACCGCGACGCTCGAAGACGGCAAGCTGGTCTATCACAAACTGTGATTCAATTATACAACAAAACACCCCTCGTTGCAAGACAAGGGGTGTTTTTTATGGCTTTTTTGTCAGGTCATTTCGTAGAGGCCGGTATAAAGCTGATAGTACTTCTGTCCGAGCGCGATCAGCTCCTTGTGGCTGCCGTGTTCGATCACTTCGCCGCCCTCGAGGACGATGATGTCATCGGAGTTGCGGACGGTGGAAAGGCGGTGCGCGATCACGAGCACAGTCTTGTCCTCCATCAGCTGATCCATGCCGAGCTCGATCTTGCGCTCGGTGCGCGTATCGACAGAGCTGGTCGCTTCGTCGAGCACCAGCAGCGGCCGGTTGGCGACGGCGGCGCGCGCGATGTTGAGCAGCTGCGCCTCGCCCGCGCTGATATTCACGCCGTCGGCGCGCAGCTCGGTGTCGTAGCCCTCAGGCAGTTTCTTGATGAAGGCGTGCGCGTTGGCGAGCTTTGCCGCCGCAACGACTTCCTCATCTGTCGCGTCGAGCTTACCGTAGCGAATATTCTCGCGCACGGTCCCGGCGAACAGCTTCGCGTCCTGCAGCACGAACGCCATCGACTGCCGCAGATCGTCCTTTTTGATCTCCTTGATCGAGATGCCGTCGATCGTGATCTCGCCGTCCTCGATCTCGTAAAAGCGGTTGATCAGGTTCGTGATCGTCGTTTTGCCCGCGCCGGTCGAACCGACAAACGCCAGCTTTTCGCCGCTGTTCGCGTGGGCAGAAACGTGCTTGAGAACGGGCTTGTCCTCAACGTAGGAGAAGTTGACGTCCTTGATATCCACGTCGCACTTGACGGGCACATAGGTGAACGTGCCGTCGTCCTGCGGAATCTTCCACGCGAGCGTGCCGCTTTCGTCTTCGGTCTCTTCCCAGCCCATCTCGGCGGCGATGATGTGCGCCAGCCGCACCTTGCCTTCGTCGGTCTCAAACGGGGTATCGAGCACCTCGAAGATACGCTCCGCGCCGGCGATCGCTGAGATCATCGCGCTGTAGGTGCCCGCGATCGAAACGATCGGGCCGCCGTAACCGGAGGCGTAGCCGAGGTAGGTCGTCAGCGTCGGGACGTCCATATGGCCGCGCGTGACGCTGATCGTGCCGAGCGTGATCGCCAGCACGTAATTGAGACGGGAGATCATGCTCATGATCGGACTCATGAAACCGCTGATAATGTTCGCCTTGACGCCGATCTTCCGGTATTCTTCGTTCAGCTCGCGGAAGCGCGCCTTGCTGCGCTCTTCATAGCAGAACACCTTGACCGCCTTGATGCCCATGATGTACTCTTCGATATAGCCGTTGCAGGCGGCGATCGCCTTCTGCTGCTTTTTGAAGAGAGGCGACACCTTGTTCGTGATGACAATGACCGTCAGCACCATCAGCGCCACGGCAAAGGTCAGCGTCAGCGTGATCTTCCAACTGAAGGAGACCATCAGCACGATCGTCATGATTGCCTGGATGGTGGACGAAATGATGGTCGGGAACGAATCGGCGACCAGATCGTTCACGCGGTTGACGTCGGAGGTAAAGTGGCTCATGATCTCACCGACCTTGCGTTTGTCGAACCAGCTGACAGGCAGTCCCTGCAGATGGTTGAACAGGTCGCGGCGCAGCTTCTTCACGGTCTTGACCGACACGTTCAGCATGATGCGCGTATAGAGCAGCGAGAAGAACGCGCTCAGCGTATAGGCGATCGCAAGGAAAATCAGATATTTCCCGATGTACGCGATCGCGGCGTCGCCGTCGGTGAGCGTTCCCTGTACGACGTTCTGCACCGTCCGGTAGATCGGACGGATCAGCAGCGCCGCCAGCACGCTGACCGTGGTGGAGAGGATGACGCAGATCGCAACAAAGACCAGCTTCGCCTTATGCTCGCCGATATATCCCAGCAGACGCTTTGCGGACTGCTTGACGTTCTTCGGCTTGTTGCGCTGTTTCTTTTCCCATTCCTCCCGCTCTTCGGGGGTCATGTCTTCGGGGTTCTTTTTCTTTCTGCCGCGGCGGACGGGCTTGGGTTTTGCGTCCGTGTCGGCAGCAGCGGCGGTCGTTTCGGCCGGTTCCGCCGTTTCTTCCTGCTGCGCGTCAACCGTTTCGGGTGCGTCGGGTTTCGCTGTCTCTTCCGGCGTCACAGCCGTATCCTGCAGCATTTCCGTCTCTTCATTTTCCAACTCGGGATGCAGATTCTGATCGCTCATTGTGCCAACACCCCCTCCTGCTGCGAGACGAAGATCTCGTGATAAATCTCATTATTCTGAAGCAGCTCTTCGTGCGTGCCCATCCCGTTGATAACGCCGTTGTCCATCACGATGATGCGGTCGGCGTCCATGATGGACGTGATGCGCTGCGCGATGATGATCTTCGTGATGCCCTTGAACGCGTCTGTCCGCAGCACCGCGCGGATCTTGGCGTCGGTCTCGGTGTCAACGGCGCTTGTCGTGTCGTCGAGGATCAGCACCTTCGGCTTTTTCACAAAGGCGCGCGCCAGACAAAGCCGCTGCCGCTGACCGCCGGAGACGGTGTTGCCGCCCTGTCCGAGCTCGGTGTCGTAGCCGTTCTCTTTCTCCAGAATGAAGTCGTGCGCCTGCGCGGCCTTTGCCGCTTCGATGATCTGCTCATCCGTCGCTTCCGGGTCGCCCCAACGGATGTTTTCCTTGATCGTGCCGGAGAACAGCATCGTCTGCTGCAAGACGACGGAGACACCGTCGCGCAGGTTCTTGAACTTGTAGTTCTTCACGTTTTCGCCGCCGACATAAACGTTGCCTTCCGTGGCGTCATACAGACGCGGGATCAGGTTGACCAGCGTCGATTTGGAACTGCCGGTCGCGCCGATGATGCCGAGCATCTCGCCGCTTTCCACCGAAAGATCGATGTCAGTAAGGATGTTTTCCTCCGCCTCTTCGCTGTATTTGAACGAGACGTGGTCAAAGCGGATGCTGCCGTCCTTGACAAGCAGCGCGGGATCGCCGTCGTAATCGTTGATCGTCGGCTCTTCGCGGAAGATCTCCGCCACACGGGTGATCGACGCGCGGGCGACGACGATGGAAACAAAGACCATCAGCACAGTCATCAGCGACGAAAGGACCTGCGTGATATAGCTCATGAACGCGGTCAGCGCACCGTAGGTCAGCGTACCCTTCACGCCGTCGATCGCGTTGCGGATGATGATGGCGCTGCCGTTTTTGAGCGCGAAGATCGTGCAGGCGTACATGATGAACATAATGATCGGGGAAATATAGATCACAAGGCTCTGCGCACGGATATTGGCCTTTGCCACATCATTGTTGATCTTTTCAAATTCGCCGCGTTCATAGTCCTCGCGGACAAAGCTCTTGACGACGCGGATGCCGCTGATGTTGCCGCGCAGCGTGCCGTTAAACTTGTCCATCTTGCTGAGCATCGCCTTGAACAGCGGTACGGCGAGCGCGCCGAGAACGATCAGCGTGATCGCGATGCCGGGCACGGCGAAGTAGAACATCTTCGACATATCGCTGCTGATCGAGATCGACTTTTTCAGCGCCAGACCGAGCATGATCGGTCCGCGCAGGAAGATTGAAAGCGTCGTGCTGAACAGCGTCTGGATCCGCGCCGTATCGCTGACGGTCCGCGTGATCAGCGAGCCGATCTTGAAGTGGTCGATATTGTCGAACGAAAGATCCTGCACTTTGTTGAAGATCGCCGACCGCATGTTCGCGCCGAAACCCATCGCGGCGATCGCGATGCAGCGCGCGTTGATATAGCCGACGACCAGCGTCAGCAGCGTATAGCCGAGCATTTTCAGCAGCAGCATATTCAGGTCGTGCCGCACGAAGGTATCGGTACCGGCGTTGACCATGATATAGTCGGTCACTTTGCCCATGATCTCGGGCAGCTTCAGCTCGATATAGACGTCGAACAGAATCAGAAACGGCGTCAGAAACGTCAACATACGATAGCCCTTCAAAAACGACCAGAACATGGCTGCGCCGCGTTTGAACGCGCCCTTGACGCGCTTGGGCTGTTTCGTTTGCGTTTTCTTCTCTTTTTTAGCCAATCGGCATTCCTCCTTTATGTTGGATCACATTCTAATGAATAAAGACTTTGGCAAAGCCGAAATAGATCAGCAGCGAGACCGCGTCCACGATCGTCGTGATCATCGGACCGGCCATCAGCGCCGGGTCGAGCCGCAACAGCTTCGCGATCATCGGGAGCGTACAGCCGATGACCTTCGCGACCATGACGGCCGCAAGGACGGACAGACACACGACAAAAATGACGTCGTTCGACGCGGCGCCGCCCGTGATGAGCCGCAGCAGCACCATCCGTCCGGCGTTCGCAACGGCGAGCGTGACGCCGACCATGACCGAAACGCGGATCTCTTTCCAGAGCACCTTGAAATAGTCGCGGATCTGGATCTCGCCGAGCGCGAGACCGCGGATGATCAGCGTAGAGACCTGGTTCCCGGAGTTACCGCCGGTGTCCATCAGCATCGGGATACAGGCGGTCAGTCCCGCGATCGTCGCGAGCTTCGCTTCGAAGCCCTCGATGATCTGCCCCGTGAAGGTCGCGGAGACCATCAGGACCAGCAGCCAGACGATACGGTTCTTCGCCAGCGTAAAGACGTTTGTTTTCAGATATTCATCTTCGGAGGGGCGCAGCAAGGCCATCTTTTCGAAGTCCTCCGTCGCCTCCTCGTCGATGATATCGACGATGTCGTCGATCGTGATGATGCCGACCAGCCGCTGTTCTTTGTCAACGACCGGCACGGACAGCAAGTCGTATTTCTTCGCGATGGACGCGACCTCTTCCTGGTCGTCCATCGTCGAGACATAGATCAGCTGTTCTTCGTCGGACATGATCTCGGTCAGCGGGACGTCCTCATCGTTGAGGATCAGCCGCCGCAAGGGGATCGTTCCGACCAGCTTGCGCTTGTCGTCGATCACGTAGCAGGTGTAGATCGTCTCTTTGTCAACGCCCGTCCGGCGGATCGACTTGATCGCTTCGCCGACCGTCAGCCGGTCGTGCAGCTCCACCATTTCGATGGTCATCGAGGATCCCGCTGAGTTGTCGGGGTATTCGAGGAAGCGGTTGATAATCTCGCGGGTCTCCTTGTCGGTGTTCGCGAGCACGCGGCGCACCACGTTGGCGGGGACCTCTTCGAGGAAGTCGACGGCGTCGTCGACGTACAGATCGTCCATCAGCCGTTCGATTTCCTTATCCGTGATCATCCGGACGATCGTCTCCTGGCTGTCCGCGTCCAGATAGGAGAAGACGTCGGCGGAGATGTCCTTCGACAAGATTCGGAACACGGTGACGAGCGTTTTTTCATCGTCGAGGCTCATGATGAACTCGGCGATATCGGCATACGCCATATCGTTGAACTGCGCGCGCAGCTCGGCGTACTTCTTTTCCTGCACAAGGGAATTGAGGGTCTCCATCAATTCCTGCAATTCTTCGTTCATTGTTTCACCGACCTTTCAGTGTTTGGCGCCCAATGATTCATTCGACGTGTGAATACCGGCGAGAAAATATATCGTCAGATGTTTCGGTAATCTCGCAGCCAGCCTGACGGTTGGCAAGAGATTTCCGTGCAAAACGGCGGGAAATTTGCCGCCGGGATTTGCGTGGCCGAGTGAATCAGTGGGTACTTGGCAGGCGCGGCAAACAGAGCCGAACGATCAGTCTTTGCGGACCGCGTCTGCAGAGAATAGCATTGTACTTCGCCCGTGCGGGCAACTGTCTGTGTCCACCTGCAGACTCACCTCCGTAACAAAAATAGGGGCACAACAAAACATAATCTACCATTTTACGGTAACATATATTATACAATCAAACGGTAGCGAAAGTCAAGAACGAACGCAACTTTTCCGCACGAAAAAAGCGGCTGCGTTTCGCTTGCCGCCGTCCGTTTTCCGGGACTTAGCGCCGGCGCCCTCTTGCTTTTCAAATTGAACTGTGCTATAGTAAACGCGAAGGAGGCGATGTGACATGAAACGCGCCCTGCTTTGCATCTGCGCGCTGCTGCTGGCGGTCACGGTCGCCGCCTGCACCGCGGCAAAACCCGCCGCACCGCAAACGACCGCTGCGGTCCAGACAACGACAAAACCGACCACAACAAAGCCGGTTACTACAACCGCGGAACCAACGACGACTGCCGCGCAGACCGCGACGATCGCGGCTGACTATGCCGTCTCCGGCAGCGGCAAGCTGACCGCGGACACAACCAAAGCGACGACAACGGCGGCTAAGACGACCGTTCCGCCCTCTGTCAGTCTCTCCCCTTCCCGCGGCAAAACGGTACGGGAAGCTGCCGCGTCGTCCGCAGGTTCACGCGGAGATTACGGTATTTCCGGAAGTTGGCAGGTCGGGACGTCCAAAGCAAAAACCACCACCCACCCGACGACCGCGAAGCCGACCACGACCAAGCCAAAGACGACCACGCATCCGTATGACCCCTACGACGTCTATGACTACTGGGATCCCGAAGATTTCTACTACGACCACTACGACGACTTCTTCGATTACTATGATGCTGAAGACTATTATTACGAAGCATGGGATGAATAGCAAACAAGCAGCGGAACTCATACCGCTGCTTTTCTGTTTGACAAAACCATCCCATTGCGCTAAAATAGAAAAAAAGGAGGGGTGCCTATGCCGGTCCCGTTGATCGTTCTGGCGGTCATCGTGTTTTTACTGCTCGTGACGCTGATCGTCTGCGCGTGCCTCGCGAAGTATCTCGTCTATCCGCCGCGCCCGTCGTTTCAGGACACGTTCCGGCTGGAGGCGGCGATGCGCTATTTGCGCGACTATGACGAGACGAAAAGCGACTATTACACGGTCCCGTCGTTCGACGGCTATGAGCTGCACGCGGAGCTGATCCGAGCGGATCAGCCGTCGAAAAAGTACGTAATCTTGTCCCACGGCTACAGCTACGACCGCCACGGCAGCATCAAATACACCCATCTTTTCCGCGCAAACGGCTACAACTGTGTCATCTATGACAGCCGCGGCCACGGGCTCAACAAAAAAGCGCCCTGCGCGTTCGGCGTTGTGGAAAGCCGCGACCTGCGCGCGCTGATCGACGACTGCTACGCCCGCTACGGCAGCGACATCTTCCTCGGTCTGCACGGTGAATCGATGGGCAGCGCCCTTTCCGCGATCTGCCTCGGGACGAAGCCGCCGGTGCGATTCGCGGTCCTCGACTGCGGCTACGCCGATTTCAAGAGCGTGATCGAAGGCAAGCTCAGAAGCTTCCACGCCCCGCGGTTCTATGTCTATCCGATCGAATGGATGTGCCGCCTGCTGTTTCACGTCAGCATCTTCGCCGCCCGACCTGCCGACGCGCTCAAAGAAAACGAAATCCCGCTGTGTCTTTTCCACGGCGAAAACGACGGGCTGATCCCCGTCTCGCATGTCGAACGGCTCCAACAGGCAACCAAAGGCGTTTGCGAAGTCCACCGCTTTCCCGGCGCGGACCATGCGCAATGCTTCTTAACAGACGAGGCGCGCTACCTGCGCACCCTCACCGCATTTCTTTCCAACATTGAACAAATCGGAGGTATCACAGAATGAACGAATCCAACGTCCCGACCGCACAGGTCGAGGAAAAAGTCCCTGTTGCGGGCAAATTCTGGCTCAGCTTTGCCGACTGTATGTGCGGTACGCTGAACTCGCTGCTGACCGGCGGCGGTATGACCTACTTCTTCACGAAATTCATGGGAATGGACGAAGGTCTCGCTTCCGTCGTCTGGATCCTGTTCGGGATCTGGAACGCCGTCAACGACCCGCTGTTCGGCTACATCTCCGACCGCACCAAGTCGAAGCTCGGCCGCCGCATCCCCTACATCCGCTATGGCTCGCTGTTCTATGCGCTGATCTTCATCGCCACATGGTTCCGCTGGCCCTTCGGTGGAAGCCAGACCGTGCTGTTCGTCCAAATGCTGGTCACGCTCTTCCTGTTTGACACGTTCTATACCGCGATCGCGACGTCGCTGTACGTCATGCCCTACACGATGGCGGTGACGAACAAAGCGAGAAGCGGTATCTTCATCTGGAAGATCGCCTTCAGCGTGATCACGCTCGCCGTACCGCTGGTGGTGTTCCCGCTCATTAAGCCGGAGGTCGGCTCCGACCCGACGCAGTTCCAGCTGATCATGACCGGCATCGGTATCGCCGCCTTCGCGGTCATCTTCGCGTCCACGTTCTTCTATAAAGAGAAGGTACAAAACGAATCGACCGAAGAGATGAACATCTTCCGTTCGGTCGTCACCTGCTTCAAGAACCGCTCGTTCGTCGTGTTCGAGATCCTCAGCTTCACGGTGATCTTCATCCAGACGATTCTGATGCAGGGCGTGATCTATTACTTCGACGAGTTCGACACCCCGATGCCGTTTGCCTACGGCGCGCTGGGTATCGGCGCGATCGGCGGCATTCTGCTGTGGATCAGGATGCTCCGCCCCTGGGGCGTGCGCAAGTGCGTCACGATCATGTGCATTTCGTTTGCGGCGGGCGCCGCGGCGATGTGCGTCTGCGGTCAGGTGATGCCGGTCGCCCTCGTCGTGTTCCTGCTGGCGGGCTGCGGCTTTGCCGGCGGCATGTACCTGGTGCCGATCATGAACGGCGACGTCATCGACTATGACGAGATCAAGACCGGCGCGAGAAGAGAAGGCATCTACGCCGGCGTCAACTCGCTGATCACGAAGCCGGCGATCAGCCTTGCCAACGCGGCGTTCCTGATGATCGCGAAGTGGTTCGGCTACGACACGACTCTCACCGCGGGCATGCAGAGCGAGCTTGCGAAGCACGGCGTCCTCGTCGCGTGGATGGCGATCCCGGCGATCCTGCTGATCGCCTCCGCCATCGGCATGAAGTTCTATCCCCTGCACGGCAAACAGTGGGATGAGGAGAAGGCCGCGCTGGCGGAAAAGCATAACGAGAGTTGACAGTGCACAGTGCACAGTGGACAGTGGACAG
>JAEEGF012105368.1_pt1 | contig 11751 bp, 8 predicted proteins | sample 9134171 | NCBI WGS metagenome assembly JAEEGF01 (sample SAMN16246542, study PRJNA631951) | gut metagenome | biome: gut microbiome; feature: rumen; material: AP-attached | host: Bos | place: Iran: Karaj | collected 2018-10 | reverse complement strand
GATCCTTCGGCCCTGGCGGCTGTCCGATCTCGACGATTTCTATGCATACGCGTCCGTCGACGGCGTCGGCCAGATGGCCGGCTGGAAACCACACGGCTCGAAGGAGGAATCGCGGAGGATCCTGGAGCGCTTCATCGACCATAAATGGACGTTCGCGCTCGAATACGGCGGCCGCGTCGTCGGTTCGCTCGGCGTCGAGAAATACGACGAGGAGCGCTTCCCGGAGTTCGCGGAAAAGAAGTGCCGCGAGATCGGCTTCGTCCTCGCGAAGGACTGCTGGGGGCTCGGGCTGATGCCGGAAGCCGTGCGCGAGGTCATCCGCTGGCTCTTCGAGGAGAACGATCTGGACCTCCTCCTCTGCGGCCACTTCCTCCGCAACGTCCGCTCCGCCCGCGTCCAGCAGAAATGCGGCTTCCGCCACTACGCCTTCGGCACGTTTGAAACGAAGAACGACACCGTCGAGGACGACGAGATCCGGATCCTCACGAAGGAGGACTGGCTTGCCCGCGCCTGAAGATTTTTCGTACTTTTCTTCCGACGAAAAACGCTCCCCGATCCGCAGAGAATGCGGTTCGGGGAGCGTTTCATTTCAGTTCGGATCGTTTCCGGCGTCAGTCGTAGATCACGTAATCGCCGTTGCGATAGACCTCGTAGTACTCGTATTCGTCGTTCGGCAGCTCGACCTTCGTCACCTCGGTCATATGATCGAGGTCGAGGACGACGACGTCATAGACGCTGACGACGTAGAAGAAGCCGTTGGCGTAGAGGCCGCGCGGCTCGCTCCACCACATGCCGTCGGAGCACCTGATCGAGCCCTTCAGGAAGAACCGCTGCGCGATCGCGTCGTAGCCGTAGACGACGTAGCCGTTGTCGGCCGGGAACGCGATGAGGTTCTTATCGGCGTCGACGAGGATCGCCTTGTGGTTGTAGAGCGCTTCGGAGTAATTCGTGCCGAGCTTCAGCGTCGCGATCTCGCGGACGTCGTACGGGTCGGAGACGTCGAACATCGACATCTTCATGCCGTTCGTACGGCCGGTCTCCTCGTCCGCGTCGTAGCCGAGACCGAAGAGCAGGCCTTCCTTGAAGACGTGCATGTATTCGCTGAAGCCGGGGATCTTGAGGGCCGAGCGGATCGCGGGGTTCGCCGGATCGGAGAAATCGATCGCGAACAGCGGGTCGGTCTGGCGGAACGTCACGACGTAGCCGACGGCGCCGTCGAAGCGGACGCTGTAGACGCGCTCGTCCTTCGAGAGGTCGCGGATCTCGCCGATCACGTTCATGTCCATATCGAGGCAGAAGACCGCGTTCGTGTTCTCGTTCTTCCAGTTGTCGTTGTGGTAGAGCCCGGTGTAGCCGTCCGGATAGACGTGTTCGTCCCAGGAGTAGTTCCACATCTGGGTGACGATGCGGAACGTCCCGTCGTATTCGTCCATCGCGAACTGGTTGATCGGGTCGCCGGGCACGGAACCGGTCGCCATGAGCTCGGGACGGCCGCCGTTCAGCGCGATGCGGAGGATGTCGGTGAAGGTCCCTTCTTCGTGGTGTTTGACCTCGACGCCGTCCGCTTCCCGCGTCATCTCAGACACCTCGTCGCGGTAGTTGGTGAGCGTGACGTAGAGGTTCGAGCGGCTCATGTAGACCTGGGAGCCGCCGCCGAGGATGGACTGGGTCCCGAGCATGTCGCCGGTCGCCGCGTCCACGCCGGAGACGACGAGATATTGCGTCGACGTCACGTTCGGCATGATCGCGATGCAGCCCGGTTCGAGCGGGCAGCAGGCCGGCTCGTCGCCGTCCGCGAACGTACCGTCGTCCTTGAGGCCGACGTTCGTGTAGTCGTACGTGCAGGGGACGTACACGCCCGGATCGAGTTCGGGCAGATCCGATTCGTCGATCGAATAGATCGAATAGTTCGTGATGAGGTAGAGGACGCCGTCGGTCAGGCGGGAACTCAGATACGAGCCGTCCTGGGCCGCGGCGGTCTTTTCGACCGGGTTCGCGGGATCGGTCACGTCGTAGAAGACGACCTCGGTCTGGCGGTCGGTGTTATACCAGCCGTGCCAGGGTCTCCGGTAATAGCCCGGCTTCTCATAGTAGCTGACGTCGGGTTCGGTCCAGGTCGATTTGTCGCGGATCACGATCAGCGTATCGCCGACGAGATACATATCGCGCGGATAGGCGGAGAAACGCTTCGTTCCGTCCGTCACGGGGCGGCTCCACTCGCTCGTGAGCTTCGTCGTCGACAGGAGCTTCGAGTCGGCGCCGGCCGCGGAGACGATGAAGAGTTTGTTGTTGCCGATCGCGTAGATGAACTTCCCGTTCGTCTTCACGATATCGGCCTCGTCGACGCCCGCGACCTGGAGGTTCGTCGTCGAATAGTCGTCGGAACCGCCGGCCGCTCCGTTCTGGGCGTCCGCCTCATACTGGATCGTACCGGTATCCGACGGGACAGCGGTCGGGGCTGTCGCTTCCTGAACCGCGTTGTCCGCCGCTTTCAGTCCGCCGTTGAGCCGGATGCCGCCGGAGTACCAGATCCCGCCGTAGCTGTTGTCGCGGTCGAAGATCCCGGTCTTCTTCAGCGCCGAATAGACGTCGTCGTAGCTCGACGCGGCCATCAGCTTCGCCGCCTCGGTCTTCACATCCGACGTCAGGTCGATCGTCGCCCCGTTCGGACGGTAACGGCGCAGGCCCGCGAAGCCGCCCGCGAGGCCGATCGCGCTCGTCGCGCAGATCACGAACGACAGGACGCCCGCAAGCGCTTTCTGCCAGCCGCGCCAGCCGACAAGGCCCTTCTTCGCTTTCTTTTCTTCCGCGCGCACGGTTTCGGCCGCACGCGTTCCTTCGCGTTCCTCCGCTTCGGCGGCCGCTTCGTTCGCGACCATCTTTGCGATGTTCGCGCCGAGATTCCTGTCGACGCGGAGATCCTCCATCGCGGCAATGTACTTTTCTCGTTCGTCCATGGTCATTCCTCCAGGGATTTCTTCAGGAGTTCGCGTCCTCTCATGAGCCGCGTTCCGATCGTCGCGGGCTTCTCGCCGAGAAATCCGGCGATCTCCGCGATCGTGTAGCCTCCGTAGTAGTGGAGGTGGAGCGGGGTGCGGTACTTCTCGTCGAGAGCGAGCACCGCGTCGAGGACGTTCGTTTCGTCCAAAGGCATATACGAAAGGGATTCCGCCCGGGGCGGCCAGCCGTCCGCGATCGCGTCGTCGATGTTTCCGTCCGGAAGGTCCGCGCGCTTCTTCATCCACGCGGATTTCAGGACGTCCTTCGCACGGTTGATCGTCGAGCGGATGAGCCACGCCTTTTCGTGGTCGGGGGTCTCGAACGACGGCTGCGTCCTCAGGTACGACAGGAAGACGTCCTGAACGATATCCTCCGCCTCCTCGACCGACTTCACATACGTGAAGGCAAGCCGCGCGAGGCTGTCGGAATACGTGACGGCAGCGTTCTGGATCTGTACAAGGTTGGGGTTCGTTGCGCTCAAAACCGGTCTCCTTTCGAAGTACCTTTCACTGCGTATACGATCTGGAACGATCGATTTTTTCACGGAATTGTTTTTTGTAAAAACGCCCTGCGGATATGCGTCCCGGAGCGGCGTTGAGAACGTCGGAGTTTAGCGTCCGCTACGTTCGATCCGCAGCGCGAGCGTAAGCGACGGGATGCATATCCGCAGGGCATTCAGAATAAAAGATTACGCGCAGAGGTCGGCGATCGCGAGCGCGTAGATCACGCACGCGTCGAAGAGGTTCTCGAGCACGATGAACTCGTCGTCCCCGTGCATGTGGGTATCGACGTCCTCGTAGTCGCAGCCGAACGCGACGCCGTTTTCGAGGTGGTGGACGTACGTTCCGCCGCCGATCGCCTTGCAGAAGCCGGGCCTGCCGGTCACGTCCGTATAGGCCGCGAGGAGCGTTTTCACGAAGTCGCTCTCGCCGCTGACGTGATGCGGCGCGCGGAGCTGGCTCCTCTTCATCGTGAGGCCGTGGCGCGCGAGGTAGTCCGCCGCCGGGACCGTCGTGTTCTCAAACGTCGCGGAGAGGCAGCAGCGCGAATCGAAGTAGGCCTGAAGATGCGTCTCGTCGAGTTCGAGCATCGAGAGCGCGACCGTCGTCTTCCCCGAGATCTCGTCGGAGAGCGCGATGCCGATCGCCTCGCCGCAGTTGTCGCCGTGGGGGAACGCGTGGGCCATCGCGAAGAGCGCGTCGGAGGACGGCACGTCCGCGAGCGGGAGCATGTCGATCAGCTCGAGGAGGCCCGTCAGCGCGTTGTTGCCGATCTCGGGCGTCGAGGCGTGGCAGGAGCGGCCCGTGCAGACGACCTTCGTGTAGCAGTTGCCGAGGTCCTCCGCGTCGTAGCGGCACCCCGTCACGGGCGCGATCGCGTTGATGTAGGAAGTGAGATCGTACGGCGAGAGGCCGAGGATCACGCAGACCGCCGTTCCGGGGACGACGTTGATCTTCGCGCCGCATTTGAACTCCGTCACGCGCGGCGTCCGGCGCGTCTCCTCCCACGAGGCGGAGATGTCGCCGACGAGGCCGCCCTTCTCGATGTTGATCACGGGCCAGTCCGCGTCGGGGCTGAACGTCATCGGCGCTTCCTTTTCCTGTTTGTAGTAGTATTCGATGTCCGAAGAGCCGCACTCCTCGTCGGAGCCGAGGATCAGGCGGCAGTTCTTCGTCAGCGGGAGCCCGAGGTCGCGTACCGCCGTCATCGCCCACAGGGCTGCCATCGCGGGGCCCTTGTCGTCGCAGGAGCCGCGGCCGTAAAGCCTTCCATCGACGACGAGCGGTTCGAACGGCTTCGTCACCGTCCAGCTGTCGCTCACGGGAACGACGTCGAGATGGGCGAGGATATCGAGGTTCGCGGGGCCGTCGTTCAGATCGGCCGTGCAGACGTAGTTTTCATAGTTCTTCGCGCGGAAGCCGTGCTCTTCGATGATCCGGAGCGCTTCCGCGACGGCCGCCGCGGGGCCTTCGCCGTACGGCTTGCCGGGCTTCGCCTCCTCCTTGTCGCTCTTGATGGCGACGAGGCGCGAAACGTCGCGGATGACGTCGCCGGCGTGTTCTTTGAAATAGGATCCAAGCTTCTGTTTCAGTTCTTCGCGGGTCATTGTCGTTGCCTTTCTGTCTTTCGTTCCGGGGGGCCTATTCCACGTCCTCGAGGACCTCTTCCGGCGGGTTGTCGAGGACCTCCGGATGTTTCAGGATCCGCATCAGGACCTTGAAGGCGCTCGCCATATAGAAGCCGTCGGTGATGCGCTCGTCCGCAACGACGCGGCAGCTGACGTAGCGCTTCTTCACGACGTTGCCGTCGTCGTCGAGCTCGTAGCCGATCTCCTTCGCGCCGAACACGAGGAACGTCGAGACGTTGCCGAAGTTGTAGATGTGGTGGTAGACGGGCGGGATGCCGAGCGAGCCGAGGTTCGAGATGAAGAACGTCGCGTGGAACGGGGACGCCTCCTCGATGACCTTCGGCATGATGCCGAAGTAGTCGAGCGCGTTCATCAGCCCGACGAACGCGCGCAGGATCAGGGACGGCATCTTCACAAGCGCGCGCGCGACGTTGTCGAGCGCCGTCGTGTCGCCCTCCGCCTTCGCCGCGTCGATCGCCGCGTTCATCTCCTTGTAGACGTCGTAGATCGTCTCATCCGGGCGGAAGCGGAGCTTGATGCCCGTTTCCTGGCCCGTCTCGGTCATCGCCTTCTTGACCATCATCGAGAAGACGATCTCGTCGCGGTGGTAGATCTTGTTGCCGGAGATGTAGCGGTTGATGCCGGGTTTCTGGGAAAGCATCCGGACGAACGCGGCCGTGACGACGTGCATGAAGCCGAAGCCGCGCATGCCCTCTTCGTGGCGTTTTTTGTTGATGTACTTCTCGATCGGCGCCATATCGACCTTGTACTCGAAGAAGTTCATCGCGTCGTTGCGCTTCGGCATGACGACGGCGCCGACGTACGCCATCGGGTCGAGCGAGCGGATCTTCCGTCCGTCGCGGCGGTCTCCGGGACGCTTCTTATACGTCTTTTCCGCTTTCTGCGGAGCGGTCATTTCCGCTGTGTTCTGTTCCTGTTCCATGATCGTTCCCCTTCCGGTGGTTTATTCGAATGACGTCACGAGGCGGTATTCCTTCGAGACCGTGTCGACGAGCGGCTGGAAGATCTCCCAGCACTTCATCTGGGCGAATCCGTCCGCGCGCGTGAAGAGCGTCTGGGTCGCGAGTTTCTTCGCCATGTTCTGTTTCGCGAGGCGCTCGAACGCGTTCTGTTCCTCCATCGTCAGCTTCAGATCGCCGAACGCGAGGAGTCCCTTCTCCGTGTCGTCGAACGTCATATCCTCGGGCCGAAGCTCGAGATACGTCAGCGTCGTATGGGGGATCTTCAGCGTGACGGTCTTTTCCTCGTCGTCAACGGTGATCCGGCTCGCGTCGAGCTTTGACAGGTCGAGCGTATAGACGCCCGTTCCCGCGAAGGTCACGCTCTTCGTCTTGCGGAAGACGGCCCAGTCGCCGAAGCCCGCTTTCGTGATCAGCGAGACGTATTCGACGTCCTGCTCCATCACGACGAGTTCCTCCTTGATGCGCGTCGATCCGAGGATCGCGTCCATGAAGTCGATCGCCGTGAAGCCGAGGTAGTGGGCGCTGACGACGTTCGGTTCGGTCGGCGTCGTGTCCGGCAGATTCTTCGGTTTTCGGAGTGCCTTGACGGCCGTCGGCATCAGAAGCCCGACGAGACAGCCGATCAGAACGCCGATGAGGAGCCCCTTGAGGAACTTCATCGAACCGCCCTTCTTTTCTTTCTTCTCCGTGTCAGCCAACGGTGCACCTCCTTTCGGTCCTTCCGTCCGCGCGTTCCGGACGCGCCGGACGGCTCTTCTCCGTTATCGGATCTGGTCGAGCCCGAGGCGGAACGCCTTGACGTTCAGCTCCGCGAACTGGGGTTTGACGTTTTCGCGCACGGCCTTTTCCCAGTCGATCCGCGGGTCGTCCGCCAGACCGAGCGCCTTCACGAGCGCGCCGAGCAGGATCACGTTCATCGCCTTCGCGTTGCCGAGGCCTTCCGCGAGTTCGCCCGCCTTGAATACCGCGACGTCCGCTTTCGAGGCCAGTTCGTCGAGGATGCGCAGCGGGTATTTCGCGACGCCCATCAGGATCGGAACGGACGGGATCTCATGGTCGTTGACGACCATTTTGCCGCCCTTCTTCAGATAGCCGATCCAGCGGAGCGCTTCCATCTTTTCAAACGCGACGATCACGTCCGCGTCGCCCTCGCCGATGATCGGGCTCCACACCTTCTCGCCGTAGCGGACCTGGGTCGAGACGTTTCCGCCGCGCTGGGACATGCCGTGGATCTCGCTCATTTTCACGTCGTAGCCGGCCTGGATCAGGCCGTTCGACAGGATCTTCGACGCCAGGATCGTTCCCTGGCCGCCGACTCCGACAAGGAGAATGTTCTTGACTTCACTCATCGTCTTCTCCTCCTATCTCTTGCTCACTTTGATCGCGCCGAACGGGCAGACCTGGGCGCAGACGCCGCAGCCGGTGCAGGATTCCTTGTTGATCGTGACCTTCAGGGACTTGTAGATCGCGGGGCAGCCCGTCTTCGAGCAGAGGCCGCAGCGGCGGCAGCGATCCTGGTCGACCTCCGCGACCTTCGGCGAGAGATCGAACGTCTCGCGGTCCTCGCGGCTGAACTTCTTCAGCGCGCACGGCCATTTCGTGATGATGACGGATGCCTCGTCCCGCGCGAGCGCCTCGTCGAGCGCTTCGTCGCATTCCTTCAGGTTCAGCGGGTTGACCGTCCGGATGTTTTCGGGTTTCATGCCGAGCGCGACGCAGAGCGCGGGGATGTCGACCTCGGTCGTCTCTTCGCCCATCAGCGTATAGCCGGTCCCGGGGTTCTCCTGGTGGCCGGTCATGCCGGTGATGCGGTTGTCGAGGATGACCGTCACGTTCGTGCCCTTGTTGTAGATCGCGTCCATCAGGCTCGTGACGCCGCTGTGGAAGAACGTCGAGTCGCCGATGCAGGAGACGACCTTCGTGTCGCGGCCGGTGCGTTTGAAGGCGACGGAGGCGCCGTGGCCGGACGAAACGGACGCGCCCATGCAGATCGTCGTGTCGATCGCGGAGAGCGGCGGCGCCGCGCCGAGCGTATAGCAGCCGATGTCGCCCGTGACCATGATGCCCTTCTTTTTAGAGAGGGCGTAATAGAAGCCGCGGTGCGGGCAGCCCGCGCACATGGCCGGCGGACGGACGACGGCCTGAAGGTCGGATCTAAGCGTCTCCGGGACGTCCTCCACGACGTCCGGAAGGATCGGGTGGAAGACCGTGCGGAGGATATCGGGGTTCAGTTCGTCGAACGCGGGAACGACGTCCTTGCCGACGCAGGCGATGCCGTTCACCTTGAGGTTGTTTTCGATATAGGGGTCGACCTCCTCGACGACGTAGACCGTCTCGACGGTCTCCGCGAACTTCTTCGCGAGCGCGACCGGGAACGGATACGTCAGGCCGAGCTTGAGGTAGGAAGCCTTTTCGCCGAAGACCTCCTTCGCGTATTCGTACGAAACGCCGGAGCAGGCGACGCCGATCCGGCCTTTGCCGTTCTTCGCGTCCGCCGCCGGTTCGATCGTATTGACCGCGCAGTCGTTCGCGTACGCCTCCTCGCGGGCGAGGCGGTCCGGCAGGTTCTTCCGGCTCACCTTCGCGTTCGCGGGCGTCGAGACGTATTTCGCGATGTTCTTCCTGTATTCGATCGGCTCTTTCTCGACGCGTTCGCCGAGCTCGACCATGCCCTTCGAATGGCAGACGCGCGTCGTCATGCGCAGGAGCACGGGCGTGTCGAACCGCTCGGAGAGCTCGAACGCGAGCTTCGTCATATCCTTCGCTTCCTGGGAATCCGACGGCTCGAGCATCATCACGCGCGCCGCGGACGCGTAGTTGCGGTTGTCCTGCTCGTTCTGGGAGCTGTGCATGCCCGGGTCATCGGCGCTCACGACGACGAGGCCGCCCGTCACGCCGGTGTAGGCGACCGTGAACAGCGGATCCGCCGCGACGTTCAGGCCGACGTGCTTCATGCAGGCCATCGCCCGCACGCCCGCGATCGAGGCGCCGAGAGCCGCTTCGAGCGCGACTTTCTCGTTCGGCGCCCATTCGCTGTAGAGGCTGTCCCGGTAGACGGTGCCGAGCGTCTCCAGGATCTCCGTGCTCGGGGTCCCCGGGTAGGCGGACGCGAACACGAGGCCCGCTTCGTACGCGCCCCGCGCGACCGCCTCGTTTCCGGTCATCAACTGTTTCATCTCTTTATCTCCTTATCCCGTTTGCGGTCATTCCGCGCAAAACACGGCTCGCGCCTGGACGTTTCTTAACGCAGCGGTACTAGGCTCTGCCTGCGCCTCCGGCTTGGCAATCGCCAAGTGCCGGCTAAAAACGTACGTTTTGCTTCGGAACGCCCGCAAACTGTATTTCGTTGATCGATTGCTGAAAACCTGCCGGAACGGAATCTCCGATCCCGCCGTTCAGTTCATAAGCAACCGGTATTTGCGCCTGTATTTGTCCGCAAGCTCGGCGTTGCCGAGGGCCTCGTACAAATCGGACAGGCCCATGAGCGCCTCCAGGTTCGACGGGGAGATCCGCAGGACCTCGCGGTACGAGGCGACGGCATCGTCCGGCCGGTCCATATCGACGTAGGCCTGCGCGAGGTAGAAGTGCATCGGCCACCAGTTGCGGAACTGCGATTCGCGGTACGGCTCGAGGAGCGCGATGCCCTCGGCCGCGCGGCCCGCGATGATCGCGTTGCATCCCTGCTCGATCGTGATCGGATCGGCGAGCTGGTCGCGCCGTTCGTTGATCTCTTTGATCTCTTCGGCCTGGCGTTCGGGGTCCGCGAGCGCGAGGAACTTCTTGAAGCAGAGGTCCGTCTTCGCGTAGAGCCCCATGTTCAGGTAGCAGTAGCCTAAATGATACCACGCAGGCGCGAATTCGGGGAAGCGGAACGTCATCGTTTCGTACAGTTCCATCGCTTCGGCCTTGAACTGGCCGCACTTTTCCTCGCGCGCACGGCTTTCCTCGTCCGTCTCGTCCATATGGGCGGGTTCTTCGAGCTTCCGGCTCATCTCGGAGCAGGCACCCGCGAGGCCGAACATCGCGTCGCACAGGTACGCGCCGTTTTCGCCGTCCGAGTCACCCGACGCGAGCGCGAGCACGCCGCGGAACAGCACGCACGCCCGCAGGAGATCGCCCTTCGCCGTCGCGTCAGCCGCGTCGTGGAGGAACGCCTCGCGGACCTTTACCGCGAAGCAGACGCGGAGGTACTCCGCGTACGATCCCGCGTGCGGGAACGCCGGATCCATTCCGGTCACGAAGAGCATGTTCTCGCCCATCTTCGCGATCGAAAGGCCGCCTTCGCGGAACGCCTTGAAGTCGTCGGCCTTGAACGGCACCGGCACGCCCTTCATGAACGCGAGCCTCGGTTCCTTTTCCCAGTACCCCGCCGCCAGCGTGTCGAACAGGAACGTTTCCTTGTACCGCTCCGTCAGATATGGAGTTATGCGGCTTTTCATCAAATCGTACATGATCTTGTCATTATCGGGTGCGGTTCGGCAAACCGTTCTCCGCGCGGCGTTGAGGACGCCGGAGCTTAGTACCGTTACGTCCGATTCGCAGCGCAAGCGTAAGCGCGGAGAATGGTTTGGCGGACAGCGCCCGCCGAATTACATGCGCGTGGGCGATTGGATGCCCAGAAGCGCCAGTCCGTTGCGGATCGTATTCCGCGCGGCGACCGTGAGCAGCACCTTCGCCGCCCGCTCGCCCGCGTCGTCGGTCAGAATGTGTTCGTCGTGGTAGAACTTGTTGAATTCCTGGGCGACGTCGATGATGTGGCGCGTCACGTCGGACGGCTCGTATTCGTCGCCCGCCCTCCGCACGACGGCTGGGAAGTCGTAGATCGAACGGATCAGCGCCTTCGCCGCGTCGGACGAGAGCTTCGTGTAGTCGGCCGCCTGTTCGAGCGTGGCGACGTCCGGTTCCTCGACGTCAAGTCCCGCCTTCCGGAGGACCGAGCAGCACCGCGCGTGGGTGTACTGGACGTACGGACCCGTCTCGCCGTCGAAGTTCAGGACCTCGTCCCAGACGAACGTGTAGTCCTTGATCCGGCTCGTGGAGAGCTCGTTGAACAGCACCGCGCCGATGCCGACGATCTTCGCGGTCTCGTCGACGTTGTCCGTCGCGACGCCCTTTTCGATGATGATCTCCTTCGTCTTTTCGACCGCGCGGTTCAGAACGTCCTCGAGGAAGACGACGCGTCCGTGGCGCGTCGAGAGCGTGCCGTCCTCGAGCGAGACCATGCCGAACGGAACGTGGACGCATTTCGAGGCCCAGTCGAAGCCCATGAGCTCGAGGACCTTGAAGAGCTGCTGGAAATGAAGGTTCTGCTGGGAGGCGACGACGTAGATCGATTTGTCGAAATGGTACGTCTCGTAGCGGTACAGCGCGGCGGCGACGTCGCGGGTGATGTAGATCGTCGAGCCGTCGCTCTTCTTGATCAGGGCGGGCGTCAGATTCCACTTCGAGAGGTCGACGATCATCGCGCCGCGGGACTCCTCGAGGATCCCCTTCTCCTCCATGATCCGGACGACGCGGTCCATCTTGTCCGAATAGAACGCCTCGCCGGCGTAGGAATCGAAGCGGATGCCGGGCATGTCGTAGACGCGGCTGAATTCTCGGAGCGATTCCTCGCGGAACCACGTCCAGAGTTCGGTCTCC
>JAEEGF011432510.1_pt1 | contig 11751 bp, 14 predicted proteins | sample 9134171 | NCBI WGS metagenome assembly JAEEGF01 (sample SAMN16246542, study PRJNA631951) | gut metagenome | biome: gut microbiome; feature: rumen; material: AP-attached | host: Bos | place: Iran: Karaj | collected 2018-10 | reverse complement strand
TGTTTTTGTCTATGGAAAATAATTATATGATTATAGTGCAGCAAGTGTATGTATTGCATCATTTCCTATAATCTGTTTGTAGTGTTCCAAGAAATAAGCTCGCTGATTCTGAGCTAAATCACATTGAGAACCATATTCACTGATAATATTGCACACCTTGTTAAACTCTTCTGGAGTATGTTGAGATTTGCTGACTACCAGGTAATAGAGATTATCAGTTGGATTTTTGTACAATAGATTTGTGCCATCATATGAGCTGTCAATTACATGAGCCAGGCGAATTATATCCTCCATGTTGTGGAAGACAAATAATTTCGTAATATCAATATATGTAGAAGCATTTTTCATATTATCGCTGGCCTTTTTGGCAGCAGCTTCTGCTTTTTTGTACATCTCAATAATGTCGTTGGCAGCAGTTTTTGGTTTATTTTCCAGAGGATGAAATGTATCTTCTATATCATCCATATCCTCAGTAAATTGAGAGAATCTGGTATCCAGTTCATCAGGATATTCCACTTTGGATACAATAAGAACAATGGAGTCAGAAGCCATAGGAATAGCTTCAACCATAAGTGGTAAATCATCTGTCTCAAAACCAAATTCTTCGGCAGCCTGTGCCATCATATCTTTAAATAAAGCTCGCGCCTTACTATTTCCATATGCCAGTTCGCTGAGTTTTATATTTCTGCTTGCCAGGTCTTGTTTAGTTAAAGTGCAGCGAATCTGATGTTCATTTATCTTTTCAATTTTCATACGCATCACCTAAAAACCATAATTTATATGTGTTTTCATATTATATACAATGCACTAGTCAAAGTAAAGGAAGGAAATATTAAAAAAATATAAACAAAATTTCGGATGGAAAAATGTGAAAATGGCAGTATTGATACGAGTGTAAAATCGTGCTATAAATTTAGTCACGAGATACCTTTCCTTTCTGGGAAGGAGTAGCAAATGAGAAATTGCATATTGGATAAGTACGAGACTGTATATACAGTCTATGAATCATCAGCTACCAAAACAGTGCTTATCAGAAACAGACAGACAGATGAATTCTATATCTTGAAAATGATATGCAAGGGTTCTAATCTTGCATTCCCCAATTATTTTTCAGAGGCAGAATTGTTGAAGAGGCTGGAGCATCCTGCCATACCATCATTGATTGATATGTATGAGGATGAGGAATATGTATATCTTGTAGAAGAGTACATTTCCGGAGAGAGTCTTCGACAATATTTGCAAGATCATCAGAGAATTTCCACAAAAGAATTTTTTAATTTAATAGAGAAGATATGTCAGGTTCTAATATATTTGCATGAGAATTCTATAGGTCCCATATTATATTTGGATCTCAAACCGGAGCATGTATTTTTTGAGGGCGATAAGCTTAGACTTATAGACTTGGGAAGTGCGATTGTTATGAATGGTGATAATATTCGCTCACACAGCGGAACGCCAGGATTTGCATCGCCAGAGCAATTAAGAGGAGATGTGGTGGATGAACAGTCTGACATATATAGTCTTGGACGGTTAATTAGACTTGTGAGTAGACATATAGATTTCATTACAAGAGTGATGGTGATGCCAATATGGATTCGTGCTTGTGTTAGGAACAAGAAATTCAGAACGAAGACTGTGGGAAGTCTATATGATTGCATATTACGTCTCGAGAAGAATAGAGTGAAGAAGGAAAAGGTAATCTCAAAGACAATCGCTATAGTTGGAAGTGACACAGGCGTGGGATGTACGCATATAGCAATCTCCCTGGTGACCTATCTAAATCAGGCTGGATATCGAGCATTTTATAGAGATGAAGCACAGGGCAGAGTGTTAGAAGAGATATATAGAAATCATATTGATTGGGAAGTAAGGCAAGGAATAATATATCACGATAATTTCGCTGGAATAATGAAAACAGGTTCAGCGGTAAGTCTTAACATACCTCAAGAAGGTATTCTGGTGTTGGATTATGGTGCAATGCCCACAGGTTTTGAAGCAGATGCTACTATCTATGTCTGCGACAATACCAGTTGGCATAGACCAATCAAAAAGGGAGAAGATATGGATATTATAATATGTAATAGATTCTCTATGAACGAGGCCAGAAGTTTGGCTAGAAGTTTTCAGTCAAAGATTTATAGATATCCTTATGTACCAGACCCATTGCATGTTACTACGGGACTAAAAGTGATGTTTTCTGAAATGCTGAAAGTGGGAGCCGGGTTATGAAGATTTGGAGAAGAAGGAGAAATTGCCAAAAGCAAAGAGAGATAATTGGGGTTATAGGAGCAACTTCAAAGGAGGATGTTACACATTTAAGTTGTGCATTTGCAAATTATTTATCTTCAGTAGAGAAATTGGAAGTGGCATATGTGGAGGTAGGAGATTATTCGAAGCTGTATAACATGCTACATGATAAATGGATGTATGATGGGAATGAACTTATTTATTACTATAAGGGAATATCTTATTTGCTCGCCATGGATCCTGAGCGGTTGGCAGGGAAGCTTAGAAATTCAAGACAGCCTCTGTACAGAAATGCTGATGTCATAATACTGGATTTAGGAGAGATTTTTGCAGGAAAGGAAGAGCTGATACCAATATGTACTAGATTATTTATAGTAGGCAATCTTTTACCATGGAATATTGATTCTTATACATGGTTGTCAGATAGAATTCTTGAATTATATGAGGATGTAGGCTGCTTGGAGAGGTATAGCTACAATCTGACTCATGAACAGAAGATAATATGGAATAAAAGGTCTGGGACAGAGATGAAGAATCTGTCCATGATAGGTGACCCTTATTGCATGAAGGAAAAGGACATTGTAACTATTAGGAATATATTATATGGTAGCTGAGAAAGGAGACAGCCGGGCATATAAAAGTAGGGTGAGATGTTAAAAATGAAATAATTTAATAGAAACTTTTTATAATAAGAAATGAATAAGAAAGACGATATGAGAAGCCTGACTCTTCTAAGAGGAGGGCTTCTTGCTTTTTATAATAAATGTTTTATTGAGTAGAAACCTATGTTAATATTAAATCAATAGAAATCTTAAGGACGTGACATGATGAAAAGAGTGAAGAAGAATAAGACATTAAATAATATAAGAAGGGTAATTGCAGATTTGCCACCATATATGTATGTGGTGATAATTGCTGCCTTGCTGATTCTTGTTATAGGTATGTGCATAGCCATTGCGAGAAACACTCCTACTAAAGAAACATTGAGTCTGGAGGATTATTACAATGTCACTGCAGATAATGAGATGGTGGTGATATGTAATGGAAGTTTCAAGGAGAAGGACGAAAATGCTGATTATGTAGATGGCTTGTTCTTAGACGGCAAGGCTTATATAAGCATCAGTTATCTCAAGAAATATATTGATAACGGTTATGTATATGACAAGACTGAAGGAGTTTTGAGATATACAACAGATTCCCAGATTATCTCAGCCAGCATTGATAGCAATACTTATACAGTAGACAAGGAACAGGTTACATTGGATGCGCCTGTAATTACCAGAGACAGTGGTGAGTACTATATTAATCTGGAATTTGTATCCAAGATTACTGATATGACATATGAAATCTATGATACACCTGCCAGAGTAGTGATTGAAACTGCCGGTCTGGAGAAGAATGTATCAGTAGTTAAGCGCAATACTCAGGTTCGTAAGAACGGAGGAGTGAAGAGCAAAGTATTGGCTCAGGTTTCCAAGAAAGACCAGGTTAGCGTAATACAGAATTATGGTAAATGGAGCCATGTCGTAACCAAAGATGGAGTGGTTGGATATATTAAGAATTCTAAGCTTAAAAAGGCTGAAGCTCAGGTTGTAGCCAACAATTTACCGGAGAGAAAGTATAATCATATTACCGTAAATGACAATATTGTCATGGCTTGGCATCAGGTTACCAACAAGTCCGCTAATGCCAATGTATCTGAGGTATTAGCCAATACATCCGTAAATGTGGTTTCACCAACATGGTTTTACATGGATGATAACCAGGGTGGAATTGCAAACCTGGCATCTAGCTCATATGTGGATTATTGTCACAGCAACAATATCAAAGTATGGGCATTATTTAGCAACTTGGAAAATAAAAACGTAGATACAGCCACAGTGTTGAATATTACATCATCAAGAGATGCTCTTATAAATAATCTGGTGGCAGCAGCTATTACATATAATCTGGATGGAATTAATGTAGATATAGAAGCTTTGCCAGAAGGTGCTGCAGATGGATACCTGGAATTTATCAAGGAATTATCTGTGAAATGTGAGAACAACAATATTGTATTATCAGTTGATCTGGCTACAATGGGTCAGAGCTATGGCAATTATAACCCAGAGGTTTTGCCGAATTATGTGGATTATGGCATTATCATGGCATATGATGAGCATACTACAGGAGATGAACCTGGGTCTGTTTCTTCTATAACATTTGTAAGAGACTGTGTGCAGAGTTGTCTCAAAACATTTGATAAGAGTCAGGTGGTTTTAGGGCTGCCATTTTATACAAGAGTCTGGACAATTACAGGAAATGATGTGACAGCCAAGGCTTACAGCATGAAAAATATAGGTGATTTCATCTCTACTCACAATGGAAATCCAGTATGGAATGAGTCTACAGCACAGAATTATGCTGAGATGACAGAGGGAGATACAACTTACAAAGTATGGCTGGAGGATGCTAACTCGATGTCCCAGAAATTGCAGGTGGCAGTGGATAATGAATTGGCAGGAGTATCATTTTGGAAGCTGACACAGGAAGTGCCAGAGATATGGCAAACTATAGCTACTTATTCAAAATAGATAACTTTTAATATTCAAAAGTGATATAATGTAGACTATGATGACGGAAGTATATAAAGTAATTGATAATAAGATAGATACAGATGATATGAGAAATGCAGTTGAGGCCATAAGAAATGGAGGACTCGTAGCATTTCCCACAGAGACAGTATATGGATTGGGCGGAGATGCTACTAATCCAATGGCTTCAAAGAAAATATATGCAGCTAAGGGAAGACCATCAGATAACCCGCTTATTGTACATATAGCATATTTTTCACAGTTGGAGGACATAGTTTCAGAAGTGCCTGAGGCGGCAAGAGCTTTGGCAGATAAGTTTTGGCCAGGTCCTCTTACAATGATTTTAAACAAAAACGATAAGATTCCATATGAGACAACAGGGGGATTGGATACAGTTGCAATCCGTATGCCAAATCATCCTGTGGCTTTGCAGTTTCTGCAGGACAGTATGTGTATGATTGCTGCACCTAGTGCTAATACATCAGGCAGACCTAGTCCTACTACTGCAGCACATGTATATGATGATTTAAATGGCAAGATAGACGTGATCTTGGATGGAGGCCCTGTTGGCATTGGAATTGAATCTACTATTGTGGATTTGTCGGAGGATATTCCTACAATTCTGCGTCCTGGATATATAACACAGGAGATGCTCTCGGAGGTTATCGGACCGGTTCGAATGGATCCGGGACTTACAAGTGAGAATGTCAATGTAAGACCGAAGGCTCCTGGAATGCGTTATAGACATTATGCTCCACAAGCAGAGCTTACAATTATAGAAGGCGACAATGAGGCTGTAGTTGCCAAGATTAATGAATTGACCAAGGAAGCTTCCGAAGCTGGACAGAAGGTTGGAATTATTTCTACTCAGGAAAACAAGGGAAGTTATGTTGGAGGAGAAGTCATCTGTATAGGAAGTAAGGATGACGAGGAAGAGATTGCGAGACATCTGTATAAGGTTTTGAGAGATTTTGACGATTCCGATGTGGATGTTATTTATTCAGAAGGGTTCGAATCTGCTGGAATTGGCGGAGCCATAATGAACAGGCTTATCAAGGCAGCAGGACATAGGATTATAGAGGTGTAGCTGTTTCGCAGGAAAAGAGGCATAGATTATGGGACCGATTAACAAAATATTATTTGTGGCCGGAAGTGGTACAGGAAGAGCCCCGATGGCTGCAGAGATAATGAAACAGACTCTTGTAGAGAGAGGCATTGCAGGAATTGAGGTTTGTGCAAGAGGTTTGGTAGTTCAATTTCCTGAACCTATGAATCCAAAGGCTTTGGCGGTTTTGGCCAGTAATGACATACAGGCAGATGGTTATCAGGCCAGGGAGCTGGTAAATGACGATATAACACCGGATTCCATTGTACTTGTTATGAAGGAAGTTCAGAGACCTCGAGTCATAGAAGAATTTGACAATGCTAATGAGGAAAATGTATTTGTATTATCGGCATATGTAGGAGATGAGATTGAGGTAATTAATCCTTATGGTGGCTCTATTCAATCTTACGGATTATGCTTTGAAGTTATTAAAAAGACAACAGAGAAGTTAGCAGACAAATTATGGGGTTAAATGATTTATATAACTACGGGAGGGATATAAATGAAGGAAGATAAGAGACAAGATTATATCACCTGGGATGAATATTTCATGGGTGTTGCCAAATTATCTGCCATGAGATCCAAGGACCCAAATACTCAGGTGGGAGCTTGCATCGTCAGTGAGGACAACAAGATTTTGTCCATGGGATACAACGGTTTTCCCCAGGGATGCTCAGATGATGAATTCCCGTGGGTTCGCGAGGGAGATCCTTATGAGAATAAGTATTTCTATACTACTCATTCAGAGCTTAATGCCATATTGAATTATAGAGGCGGAAGCTTAGAGGGATCTACATTATATGTTTCTTTATTTCCATGTAACGAGTGCGCCAAGGCAATTATTCAGTCTGGAATAAAGAAAATTGTATATGAAGATGATAAATATGAGCACACTCCAGCAGTTAGAGCTTCCAAGAGAATGCTTACAGCAGCAGGAGTAGCTTTTGTAAAATATACTCCATCAGACAGACAAATAAATATTGATTTGTAAATCCATAAGAGTATAATTTATAGCAAAATCAAAGGTTTATATAATGAGAGAAAAAAAGCAAAACGAAGTGGCGGATATGTTGGTACTGATTGTGCAAATCGGTATAACCATGATTGTCCCAATTATAATGTGCACCGTAGGTGGAGCGTGGTTAGATGGTCGGTTCGGTACGAAATATATTGGCGTAATTGGTTTTGTATTGGGTGCAATAGCCGGTTTTCAAAATGTATATCGATTGGTTAAGAAATATTTAAAAGATTCTAAATCACCGGGGGAGATACAGAGAGAACTGGATGAAAAGACTGATAAATAATACTAGTTTATAAATGAGGAATACTTTATGAATGGGCTTAGAAGGCTAAATGAGGCTTTGCCCGGTCTTGTGATCGGAATAATTGTATATGGTTTAATTATCCAATTAACTGGGGTGTGGTTTGTCGCAGACAAGATTAGATATTCTAGTGGCTTGTGGATAGGAATTGGTTGTGCAATAGGTATGGCTATACATTTAGCAATGGTTATAGAAGAGGCGGTTCGCTACAATGATGGAAACACTAAGCGGCTGTCTGTAAAATCTGTATTGAGGTATGCTGTTGTTGTCATAATTATATTTGTTATGATGTATTTCAAACTGGGTAATCTGGTGACAGCATTCTTGGGAATTTTGGGGCTAAAGGTAAGTGCTTATGCACAACCTTTTATGCATAAAGTGATTTTTAAGGACGTAGAGCCTGATGAATCGCAAGAAGAAGTAGAAGAGGAGGTGAAATTGTGAATGAAGCAATTTTAATGTCCGCATCTGCAGATAATATTGACTTTATGATACATGGATTGTACAAACTCAATGTGTTTGGACAGGAAGTGTGGATTACAACATCCCACGTATGTATTGCAATAGTCATGATGGTATTAGTTATATTTGCCATAGTAGCAAATAGAAAACTTGCCAAAGCTACAGAGGTTCCGGACACCTTTCAAAACCTACTGGAACTAGTGGTGGAGTTACTTGATGGAATAGTTGAGAGCAACATGGGTTCTCATGCCAAGGTTTTCGCAAATTATATTTGTACAATCTTTGCATTTATTCTCTTTAGTAACATTTCGGGATTGTTTGGACTTAGGCCACCGACTGCCGATTACGGCACAACATTTGCACTGGGTATTATTACCTTTGTGTTAATACATGTGACTAAGTGGAAGAATCAAAGCTTCAAAACAATTTGGACGGATATGTGTTCTCCGTTGCCACCTTGGTTTCCTCTATGGTTACCAATTAACTTGATTAGTGAGATTGCAGTGCCAATTTCATTATCACTACGTTTGTTTGCAAATGTACTGTCAGGTACCGTAATGATGGCCCTTGTTTACGGACTTCTCGCCAAGATAGCTTATGCTTGGCCGGCGGTGCTCCATATTTATTTTGATTTATTCTCTGGAGCAATTCAAACTTACGTATTCTGTATGTTGACAATGACATACATCACACAGTCCTATGGGGACGCAGAATAATTTGAAATTCATAATTTAGGAGGAAAAAATTTATGGGTATCACAGGTCAAGATTTAATTTTAGCATGTTCAGCAATCGGTGCAGGTTTAGCAGTTATCGCAGGTATCGGTCCTGGTATTGGACAGGGTATCGCTGCTGGTTATGGTGCATCTGCTGTAGGTAGAAATCCTGGAGCACAGGGTAAGATCATGTCAACAATGTTATTAGGACAGGCCGTTGCCGAGACAACTGGTTTGTATGGTTTGCTTGTTGCAATGTTGCTACTGTTCGTTAAGCCATTGGTAGGTTAATTCGGTAGTTTTGAAATTTCTTAGGAAAGGAGGAACTGCGAGATACAATGGAAAGATTATTTAACTTAGATTTTCAATTATTATTTGACGCAAGCTTGCTGGCCATATCTGTATTCGTTCTTTTCTTATTGCTATCTTATTTGCTTTGGAATCCAGCGCGTAAGCTTCTGGAAGACAGAAAGAAAGGCATAGCCGACAATATTCAAAGTGCGCAGGCCGACAAAGAAGAAGCGGCTAAGTTAAAGGCAGAATATGAAGAGAAGCTAAGAAATGCAGACAAGGAGACAGAAGCAATTCTATCTGAAGCTAGACAGAAGGCTATGAAGAATGAAGAGAGAATCATTTCTGAAGCCAAGGAAGAAGCCGCTAGAATCAAGGCTAGAGCCATTGAGGAAGCAGAGCTTGAGAAGAAGCGTGTAGCTGATGAGATGAAGCAGGAGATGATCTCCGTTGCAGCTGTAATGGCAGGTAAGGTTGTAGCAGCAAATATTGATACTACCATTCAGGAAAGTTTGGTAGATCAGACTTTGAAGGAAATGGGTGAGGCTACATGGCAAAATTAGTTTCGAAAGTGTATGGTGATGCATTATTTGAAATAGCTATGGAGCAAAACAAATTGGATGAGTATCTAGATGAGGCAAATGTTATTTGTTCAATTATAGATAGTAATCCAGAGTTTAATCAGGTAATGAGTCATCCACAGATTACAAAAGAAGAGAAGACGCAGACCATTGAGACAATTTTCAAAGGCACAGTCGCAGATGAGATTGTAGGCCTAATGATTATGATGGTGGACAAGGGACATGCTCTTGATATGAAGTCAGTATTTGAATATTTCATTGCATGCGCAAAGGAAGAGAAAAATATTGGTGTTGCATATGTTTCCACTCCAACAGAGTTGTCAGCTGCTCAGAAAGAGCAGGTGGAGAAGCGACTTTTAGAGACCACAAAGTATGTATCATTTGAAATGAACTACAATGTGGATGCCGATTTAATCGGTGGAATGGTAATTCGAATTGGTGATAGAGTTGTTGACAGTAGTGTCAAATCTAAGCTTGACCAATTGACAAGAGAGTTATCGAAAATTCAGTTGAAAGTAGGTGAATGCACTCCATGAATTTAAAACCAGAAGAAATCAGCTCTGTAATTAAGGAGCAGATGAAAAGATATGCTTCACAGCTTCAGGTTTCAGACGTGGGTACAGTTATTCAGGTTGCTGATGGTATCGCTCGTGTACATGGACTTGAAAATGCGATGCAAGGTGAACTTCTCGAATTCCCTGGAGAAGTATATGGAATGGTATTGAACCTCGAAGAAGATAATGTTGGTGCCGTATTGCTCGGTGATCACAAGAATATCAATGAGGGAGATACCGTAAAGACAACCGGACGTGTAGTAGAGGTGCCGGTAGGGGATGTTATGCTGGGCCGTGTTGTAAATGCACTTGGACAGCCTATTGATGGCAAGGGACCAATCGAGACAGATAAATATCGTCAGATTGAAAGAGTAGCATCAGGTGTTATCTCAAGAAAGTCAGTAGATACACCACTTCAGACAGGTATCAAGGCTATCGATTCCATGATTCCAATCGGAAGAGGACAGAGAGAGCTTATTATCGGAGACCGTCAGACAGGAAAGACTGCTATTGCCATTGATACAATCATTAACCAAAAAGGTCAGAATGTAAAATGTATCTATGTTGCTATTGGACAGAAGTCTTCTACTGTAGCAACAATTGTAAATACTCTCGAGGAGTACGGTGCAATGAGCTATACAACAGTCGTTGCAGCTACAGCTTCTGAGTTGGCACCACTTCAGTATATTGCACCTTATTCAGGATGTGCAATTGGTGAGGAGTGGATGGAAAATGGAGAGGACGTATTGATCGTATATGATGACTTAAGCAAGCATGCTACTGCTTATCGTACACTTTCATTGCTTCTTCGTAGACCACCAGGACGAGAGGCTTACCCTGGAGATGTATTCTATTTGCACTCAAGACTGTTAGAGAGAGCAGCTAGATTGAACGATTCATTAGGTGGAGGATCACTTACAGCTCTTCCAATTATTGAGACACAGGCAGGTGATGTATCAGCATATATTCCTACCAACGTTATCTCAATTACAGATGGTCAGATTTATCTTGAGACGGAAGCATTTAACGCAGGTTTCAGACCAGCTATCAACGCAGGTCTTTCAGTATCCCGTGTAGGTGGTTCAGCTCAGATCAAGGCTATGAAGAAGATTGCTGCACCAATTCGTGTAGAGTTGGCACAGTATAGAGAGTTGGCATCCTTTGCACAGTTTGGTTCAGAGTTGGATGCATCGACAGCTGAGCAGTTGGCACAGGGTGAGAGAATCCGTGAGATTCTGAAGCAGCCACAGTACCAACCAATGGGCGTAGAATATCAGATTATGATTATCTATGCTGCTACTAAAAAATATCTCTTGGATATTCCAGTTGAGGATATCCTCACATATGAGAAAGCTTTGTTTGAATTAGTAGATACAAAGTATCCTGAGATACCAGAGTCTATTAGAACAGAGAAGGTTATCTCTGATGAGATTGAGCAGAAGCTTATTGCAGCTATTGAGGAGTGTAAGAAGAACTACAAGTAAAGGCGGTGATTGATAATGGCCTCTATGAGAGACATTAAGAGAAGAAAAAATAGTGTATCAAGTACACAACAGATCACTAAAGCTATGAAACTTGTATCTACTGTTAAGCTCCAAAAAGCCAGAAACAGAGCGGAGGAATCAAATCCGTATTTCAATTATATGTACAAGACAGTATGTTCTATGTTGGCCAAGGCAGGAGAGGTAAATCATCCTTATCTGCAGAAAAGCGAGTCTGAGACTAAAGCGATTATTACAATCACTTCCAACAGAGGATTAGCTGGTGGATATAATTCAAATGTTGTCAAAGCTATAACAGGTAGTGGATTATCACCTGAGGAGACAGTAATCTATGCTATAGGTAATAAGGGAGAGGAAGCTCTTTCCAGAAAAGGTTATGAGATTTCAGCAAGTTATCCG
>JAEEGF010114160.1_pt1 | contig 11751 bp, 11 predicted proteins | sample 9134171 | NCBI WGS metagenome assembly JAEEGF01 (sample SAMN16246542, study PRJNA631951) | gut metagenome | biome: gut microbiome; feature: rumen; material: AP-attached | host: Bos | place: Iran: Karaj | collected 2018-10 | reverse complement strand
CAATTTTTTGTTCATAATTAAGCTGAGTATGTTAATTGCATTCTGGGCTGCAAAGGTACGAAGTTTTTAGCATTCTGCCAAGAATCTTACGAGAAAAATTTTCATTCTGCAAGAAAGGTGCATAAACATGACAAAAACGAGCCTTACCTTTCTTAAAATATATTTATATATTTGGTGGTATCAGAGAAAATGCGTACCTTTGCACATCTTTTTTGAAAAAAGTAATAAAAACAGAAATAGAAATGAGCAAGAGATTTGCCGAACACAACGGCATGAACCTGACGCAGACGAACAACGACGTGCTGCAGATGTGGAAGGAGAAGAATGTCTTCTGGCGCTCAGTCAATGAGCGCGAAGGCTGTCCACAGTTCGTATTCTTCGAGGGTCCTCCCTCGGCCAACGGCCATCCGGGCATTCACCACGTGCTGGCGCGTACCATTAAGGATACCTTCAACCGCTACAAGACCATGCAGGGTATGCAGGTTAAGCGCAAGGCTGGATGGGACACTCACGGACTGCCCGTAGAGCTGGGCGTCGAGAAGGAACTTGGCATTACCAAGGCCGATATCGACAACAAGGAGTCGGAGAAGTACATCTCGACCGAGGAATACAACCAGAAGTGCCGTGAGAACGTGATGAAGTTCACCGCCGAATGGCGCGAACTGACTGAGCGCATGGGCTATTTTGTCGACCTCGACAATCCCTATATCACTTACGACAACAAGTACATCGAGACCTTGTGGTGGCTGCTGAAACAGCTCTACCAGAAGGACCTGCTCTACAAGGGCTACACCATACAGCCGTATTCGCCAGCTGCCGGAACGGGACTCTCCAGCCACGAGTTGAACCAGCCCGGTTGCTACCGCGACGTGAAGGACACGACGTGTACGGCGCTGTTCCGTATGAAGAACCCGAAGCCCGAGATGACAGGGTGGGGGACCGCCTACTTCATGGCCTGGACAACTACCCCCTGGACGCTGGCTGCCAACTCGGCACTCTGCGTAGGTCCGAAGATTGACTATGTGGCCGTAGAGACCTACAACCCCTACAGCGCCGAGAAGATTACCATCGTGCTGGCCGAAGCCCGTCTGGCTGCCTATCTGGCTCCCGAGGGTGAAATCACCGACGGCGGTGAGATGCCTGAATATAAAAAAGGTGAAAAGTTCATGCCCTATCGCATTGTCGGGCGCTACAAGGGTACCGACCTCGTGGGCATGGAGTACGAGCAGCTGATGCCCGCCATCAAGCCGATGGGCGATGCCTTCCGCGTGATACCCGGCGACTATGTGACTACCGAGGACGGTGCCGGTATCGTGCATATTGCGCCCAACTTCGGTGCCGACGATGCCTTTGTAGCCAAGAAAGCCGGCATTTGCCCCATCGTGCTCATCGACAAGAAGGGCAATGAGCGTCCCGTCGTCGACTTGCAGGGCAAGTACTTCAACATCGATGACCTCGACCCGGAGTTCGTTAAGAGCTATGTCAACGTCAGCGAGTGGCAGAAGTTTGCCGGTCGCTACGTGAAGAACGCCTACGACGACAGTCTGACCGAGAAGGACGAGACGCTCGACATCAGTATCTGCATGGACCTGAAGGCACAGGACAAGGTGTTCAAGATTGAGAAGCACACCCACAACTATCCGCATTGCTGGCGTACCGACAAGCCCGTGCTCTATTACCCGTTGGATTCGTGGTTTATTCGCTCGACGGCCAAGAAGGAGCGTATGTTCGAGCTGAACAAGACCATCAACTGGCAGCCTGAGTCGACGGGAACCGGCCGCTTCGGCAACTGGCTTGAGAATCTGAACGACTGGAACCTCTCGCGTAGCCGCTTCTGGGGCACCCCGCTTCCCATCTGGCGCGACGAGGAGGGCAAGGCCGAGAAGTGCATCGGCTCTGTCGAGGAATTGTACGATGAAATCGAGCGTTCTGTGGCCGCCGGCATCATGGCCGAGAACCCGCTGAAGAAACAGGGCTTCGTGCCTGGCGACATGTCGAAGGCAAACTACGACCGCATCGACCTGCATCGCCCGTACGTTGACAACATTATCCTGGTCAGCGACGAGGGCAAGCCCATGAAGCGCGAGACCGACCTCATCGACGTGTGGTTCGACTCCGGCTCTATGCCTTACGCACAGGTACACTATCCGTTCGAAAACCGCGATTTAATCGACAAGCGCGAGGCCTTCCCCGCTGACTTCATCAACGAAGGTGTCGACCAGACGCGCGGCTGGTTCTTCACGCTGCACGCCATTGCCACGATGATTTTCGACTCTGTGGCCTTCAAGAACGTCATCTCGACGGGCCTGGTGCTCGACGCCAAGGGCAACAAGATGTCGAAGCACGTGGGAAACGTCGTCAATCCCTTCGAAATGATCGAGAAATACGGCTCCGACGCCGTCCGCTTCTATATGCTGACCAACTCCGAGCCTTGGGACAACCTGAAGTTCGACCCCGAGGGTGTCGACGAGGTGCGCCGCAAGTTCTTCGGCACCTTATATAATACGTATAGCTTCTTCGCCCTCTATGCTAACGTCGACGGCTACGTCCCGTCTGTTGCTGTATCACAGCAACAAACAGAACAGCCCGAGATTGACCGCTGGATTCTCAGCTGCCTGAACACGCTCATCAAGGGCGTCAAGAAGGAGCTCGACAACTATGACCCCACACGCGCCGGCCGACTCATCGACGCCTTCGTCAACGACGACCTCTCCAACTGGTACGTGCGCCTGAACCGCAAGCGCTTCTGGGGCAAGGACATGAGCGACGACAAGCGCTCGGCCTACGACACGCTCTATACCTGTCTGCTGACCGTCGCCAAGCTGATGGCGCCGTTTGCCCCGTTCTATGCCGACCAGCTCTACAAGGACCTTGGGGGCGAGAAGGGCAGCGTCCACCTGGATGACTTCCCCACTGCCGACGACGCCGTCATCGACAAGGAGCTTGAAGCCCGTATGGAGATGGCCCAGAAGATTACGTCGATGGTGCTTGCCCTGCGCCGCAAGGTGAACATCAAGGTGCGCCAGCCGCTGCAGGCCATCATGGTGCCTGCCACCGATGAGCAGAAGAAGCACATCGAGGCCGTGAAGCAGCTCATCATGAACGAGGTGAATGTCAAGGAACTGAAATTCGTTGAGGGTCAAGGCATTCTCGTCAAGAAGGTAAAGTGTAACTTCAGGACGATGGGCAAGAAGTTTGGCAAGCTGATGAAGGGTGTTGCCGCTGCGACGGACGCCCTGAGTCAGGAGCAGATTGCTGAACTGGAGCAGAACGGCACCATCGGCATCAGCGTCGAAGGTCAGGACCTGACCGTTGAACTGGCCGACGTCGAAATTATAAGTGAGGACATTCCCGGCTGGCTCGTTGCCAACGAAGGTACGCTGACCGTCGCCCTCGAAGTGGAACTTACCGACGAACTGCGCCAGGAGGGTATGGCCCGCGAAATCATCAACCGCATACAGAACCTCCGCAAGGAGAGCGGTCTAGAGATTACCGACCGCATCAGCGTCGTCATCTCGCCCAATGCCGAAGCCGAAGCTGCCGTCAAGGCCTTCGGCGACTACATCAAAACGCAAGTTTTGGCCGATTCCATCGATATTGCCGCCAACAACGGCACCGAGGTGGAGTTCGACGATTTCAAACTGAACATAACAATTACCAAAAACTAAAGCATACAAAATGGAAACAGAGAAAACACGCTATAGTGACGAAGAGCTCGAGGAGTTCCGCACTATCATCAACGAGAAACTGGCTTTGGCCAAACGTGACTATGACCTGATGATGGCCTCCATCACCAATCAGGATTCTAACGACGTCGACGACACGTCGCCCACCTACAAGGCTTTGGAGGAGGGTAGTGCCACCCAGTCGAAGGAGGAGATTATCACAATGGCCGCCCGCCAGCAGAAGTTCATACAGGGCTTGAAGGCTGCGCTCATACGCATTGAGAACAAGACCTACGGCATCGACCGCCTGACGGGCAAGCTCATTCCGAAGGAGCGCCTGAAGGCCGTGCCTCACGCTACGCTCAGCGTCGAGTCGAAAATGATGAGCAAGAAGTGAACGGCTCAAGCAGACTATTATCACGAGGGTGGCTGGCTACAATCATCGTCGTCAGCGCCATCGTTATCGACCAGCTCATCAAGATCTGGGTCAAGACCAACATGACGCTCCACGAGAGCATTCGCATCTTCGACTGGTGGTACATCTCGTTTATCGAGAACAACGGTATGGCCTACGGCATGCAGATAGGCTCGAAGCTGGCGCTGTCGCTGTTTCGCGTAGCGGCTATATCGCTGCTGGCCTACTACGTCTGGCTGCAGGTCAGGAACAAGGCCCGCAAGGGCTACATCGTCTGCCTGTCGATGGTTCTGGCCGGTGCCATTGGCAACCTCATCGACAGTATGTTCTACGGCCTGGTGTTCAGCGCTTCGTCGCCTTTCTACACCAGCTATTTCGTAGAGTTCGGCACGGGCTACGCGCCGTTCCTGATGGGCAAGGTGGTCGATATGTTCTACTTCCCGCTCATTGTCACGACGTGGCCCGAGTGGGTGCCTCATTTCGGTGGCGAGGAGTTTATCTTCTTCAGTCCGGTCTTCAACTATGCCGACGCCAACATTTCCGTCGGCGTTGTGCTGCTGCTGCTCTTCTACAGTAAGGAAATCAGTAAAATCAGCCTGAAGCGTGAGTAGGAAACTGTTGTTAATCGTTGCAGTCACAGGACTCATCCTGTCGTGCAAGCCCACCGTACCCTCGCAGTTCATACAGCCCGGCGATATGGAGGACCTCCTGGTCGACTACCATATTGCTCAGGCTATGGCTACTCAGAATTCCAAGAAGGACGCCGAGCGTACGTTCAACGAGACGCTCTACTTTGCTGCCGTGCTCGAGAAGTATGGCTACTCGAAGGCCGAGTTCGATACGTCGCTGACCTATTATTATACGCGCGCCGACCGTTTCGCCGGTATGTATAAGAATGTGGTCAAGCGACTCAACGAGAGTGCCATGAGCCTTGGTGCGTCGGAAGGCGAGCTGACCCGCTTCAACAAGCTGAGTCTGAACAGCGATACCGTCGACGTCTGGGAAGGCCGTCTGTCGGCCATGCTGATGCCTTATCCGCCTTACAACAGGATTGACTTCGAGCAGAAGGCCGACACCTCGTTCCGCAAGGGCGACTCGTTCCTCTTCATCGTCCACAACGACTTTATCTATCAGGAAGGTATGCGCTCGGCCGAAGCCTGCATCGTGATGAAATACGACAACGACACCGTCGTGAGCAAGGCCTTCAGCATTTCGTCGTCAGGCGTCAACCAGATACGCGTGCCCATGCTTGAGAACCGCAAGGTGAAGGACATTCGCGGCTACATCTACCTGACTCCTGAGAAGCAAGTCTCGTCGACGCTGAAGATGATGATTGTCAAGAACATCCAGCTGATACGAATGCGCAATAAGAAAGATGAGGACGCCCCCAGGCTGAAGAGGGACTCACTTGCGGCTGGTGCTCAAAGATTACACTCTGACACACTAAAAACCAAAGACATATGAACTTAAAATTCCGACTTGCCCTGATGAACTTCCTGGAGTTCGCCGTATGGGGCGCTTATCTGACATGTATGGGAAACTACCTCGGCGTAGCGGGCCTCGGTAGTCAGATTTCATGGTTCTACGCCATCCAGGGTATCGTGTCAATCTTCATGCCGACCATCATGGGTATTGTGGCCGACAAGTATATTCAGCCCCAGCGCCTGTTGGGACTCTGCCATTTGGCAGCCGGTGCCGCCATGCTCTGCTGCTGGTGGATGGGCGCGTCGGCCGGCTTCGGCAATGAGCTGCCCAACAAGGCTGCCTTCATTGCGATGTACACCGTGAGCGTGGCTTTCTTCATGCCCACCATCGCTCTGGCCAACACAACCGCTTTCACCATACTGAAGAGCAACGGGCTCGACACCGTTAAGGACTTTCCGCCCATCCGCGTGCTGGGAACGGTCGGTTTCATCGCTACTATGTGGTTCGTCAACTGCGCAGTCTGGGAGGACGGCAGCTTCTCGTTCACGCTGGCCGAGAACGCCCATAAGTTCCAGTACACCCACATGCAGTTCTTCGTCTCAGGTTTCCTGAGCCTCGTGCTGCTGGTCTACTGCTTCTTGGCGCTGCCCGAGTGTAAGCTCGAGAAGAAGCCCGCCACATCGCTCGCCGAGTCGTTCGGTCTGAACGCCTTCAAGCTGTTCAAGTCGAAACAGATGGCCCTGTTCTTCATCTTCTCAGCGATGCTCGGTATGTCGCTGCAAGTGACCAACGGCTATGCCGGTCCGTTCATCACCAGCTTCAAGGGCTCTGCCGATGCAGCTGTGGCCACCTCGTTTGCTGCCAATAACGCAACGCTGCTTACCTCGATTTCGCAGGTCAGCGAGGCACTTTGCATCCTGATGATTCCGTTCTTCCTGAAGCGTTACGGCATCAAGATTGTGATGCTCATGTCGATGTTCGCATGGGTGTTCCGCTTCGGTTTCTTCGGTATCGGCAATCCCGCCATGCCCGGCGTGCTGCTGTTCATCCTGTCGTGCATCGTCTATGGTGTGGCCTTCGACTTCTTCAACGTCTCGGGCGGCATCTTCGTCGACCAGGTTTGCGAGCCGTCGGTGAAGGCCTCTGCCCAGGGACTCTTCATGCTGATGACAAACGGCCTTGGTGCCACCATCGGAACGCTGGCTGCCGGCGAAATCGTCAACCACTACTGCACGTGGCAGGACGGATTCCTCGTGGGCGACTGGCAGACGTGCTGGTTCATCTTCGCCGGTTTTGCCCTCGTCGTGGGCATTGCCTTTGCGCTGGTGTTCCATCCTGAGAAGAAGTAAACTGCTCGTGCCATGAAGTGGGTACAGCTGTTCTACAAGGATTTCTCCGAGATCATGGGGAGCAACGGTTTCTCCGTTGCCCGTCTTACTGATGCCGATGAGCAAAGGGCCATCAGCGTCATTTGCGACAAGGCCATGACCGAACAGATGTCTATCCGCTTCAATCGTCTGCCCGGCCGGAAGATGATGCTGCCCGAAGTGCTCTTCCAGATGATGTCCGACGCAGGGATGGGCAATCTGGAACTGATGGTCTACGACATTCATGACGGGCAGTATATCGTGTCGCTTCTCAACAAAATGACCAATTCCTTCCTGCCTATCCGCATGAGCGATGCCGTGCTCCTGCATTACATCACTCGCATACCTTTTTATATTAACGAGGAGCTGATGATCAGGCAGAGCTCGCCCTACACCCCCGAGGCGCGCGGCATCCCCATCCCCATCAACACCCTCGACACCGAGCGTCTGAATCTAGAGCTTGAGCGCGCCATAGCCGAAGAGGACTATCGGCTGGCCTCACACTTGCACGAAGAACTGCAAAAAAGGAGCAAGCAATGAAGGAGACCCGCTTTTTCTATGCCCCCGATGCTGCCAGCTCGGCAGAGCTGCCTGCCGACGAGGCCAATCACGCCCTCAAGGTGTTAAGGCTGAAGGCCGGCGACGAATTGCTGCTGATGGACGGCTGCGGTCATATCCATCGCGCCGAGATCACCCAGGCTACAGGCCGTCATTGCCTGTACCGTATTCTGGAGACTACGTCGGTGGAGCCCCAGTGGGCGGGTCACGTCCATCTGGCCATTGCGCCGACTAAGATGAACGAGCGTATGGAGTGGCTCGCCGAGAAGGCTACTGAGGTGGGCATCGACGAGCTGTCGTTCCTCAACTGCCAGTATTCCGAGCGTCGCGTCCTGAAGACCGAGCGCATTGAGAAGATAGTCGTCTCAGCAGCCAAGCAGAGCCACAAAGCCTGGATGCCTGCCGTCCGCGAGCTGACCCCGTTCCGCCGGTTCATCAGCGAGCATACGTCGGGCCACCGCTATATAGCCCACTGCTATCAGGAGGTCGAGCGCGTCAATCTGTTCGACCAGCTCTGCAGCCTTCAGCCCACTGACGACACACTGGTCCTGATAGGCCCCGAGGGCGACTTCAGCATCGACGAAGTGCGCGAGGCCGTCAGCGCCGGCTTCGTCTCCGTCGACCTGGGCGAGAGCCGACTGCGTACAGAGACCGCCGGACTCTCGGCAGTCATGATGATGCAGCTTGCCCGACAAATAACAAAAGCAAAACAACGATGAAAAGACTGTCTCTAATCCTCCTGCTGGCCGCAGTCACACTGGCTTCGGCAGCCGATTCACTTACCATCAAGACGCTGTTTCGCGAGATGCCCGACTCCATCATCCCGTATCTCACCAAGAACAACCGGCTCGACTTTATCGACTTCATGGAGTCGGGGATGAAGGCCGAGGTCACCAATAGCTTCGGAGGCAAGAGCCTGATGACGGCACTCAGCGACGATTCCATCAGCATACGCCTCAACGAGGCCTGCCGGCTCGATCTGCTGCTGCTCACCGTCACCCACGACGTCGATAGTTGCCGGCAAATCATTGCAGTCGTGCGTACCCTCGGGCGCGACGACGACATCCGCGAGTCGGAATCCCCGCAGTTCTTCACCGTCAACTGGCGACAGCTTAGCTCCGCCCCCGCACTCTCGACTGACTCAAAAAAGCGATTACAGTCATGCACAAAACCACTAAATATCCTTAATTTCTTGGACGAAAGATTTAACAAATACTAAATCTTCGGCTTCTGAGGAACAAAATCATCGAAGATTCGAAAAAATTTATATAAATTTGCAATGTGTTTTTCATGGTATTAGATTATTAAGGTTAATATGAAGTTGGTTGTCGTGAGACAGTCAAGTTTCATTTCATCAGCATTAATTATTAATTTTATTATTGCTGGTGATTACGACAAAAAGGGGTGCCTGCGAAGGTACCCCTTTTCCGTGTCCCAAACCCTTTTCTTCTCCCCGCCCGCCATAACGCTACGGATATTACCAAGCTTATCTACATTCTGCTGAAACGTTAGTTACTTGTAGTAGCCGATGCGGACGAAGCGGCGGGGTGGGGCGAAGGGGCTCCAGGAGACGTGAAGCCAGGTGGGGGCGGTGAGGAGCTGGTCGGTGTGCTCGCACGACTTCAGGAACGCGACGAGACGCTGTAGCTGGGCAGGGTCCTGGGGGCGGATGTCGGCGGCCTGGCCGATGAGGTGCTGTGAGTTGCTGACGCCGCCGACGAGGCTGTTGACCCGGCTGTTGCGGTAGCCGGAGTTGATGAGGATGGGGCCTACCTCGAGGCGGGCGGGCTCCAGGAGCATGAGGCAGCCGTAGGTCATGTTGGCCACGGCCTGCATGGTGGGGACGTTGTCGGGGTACTTGTTCGGGTTACAGAACTCGCCCAGCGAGAAGTGCTTACTGAGTTGAGTGTTTTTCATTGATTTTCCTTGTTATGAGTTTCACGTAATAGTCGAGTCCGAAGATGCTGGCGGCGAGCAGGAAGGCCTGGGCCACGTAGACCAGGAGTCCGCCGGCCACGTCGTCGATGTGGACGACCTGGTAGGCGACGAGGGCTATACTGCTCACGATGAGCAGCACGGCACAGGCATACTGTGAGATTTTGAAGCGTGTGTTTTCCATCGTATTTTTCCTTTCGTTTACTCTACAAAGGTACGAAAAAAAGGTGAGACGGCCAAATTATTTCTGGGAAAATATAACAAAATTACTTTGCTCCTTTTCTCCTGTTGCACTCACGGCACAGCATTTGGCAGTTCTCAATGACCGTTCGGCCACCCTCGCGCCACGGCGTGATATGGTCGCCCTCCATGAACTCGAAGTCGTACTCCTTGCCGCAGAGTGGACAGATGTGGTTCTGCTTCTCCCACACGGCCATCTTGATGTCCGGTGGAAAGGCGCGCAGGTCGAGGTAGTGCTCGTCGCCTGTCAGCACGTAGGGAATGATGCCTGCACTGTGCAGAATCTCGCTGTCGCGCATGAGTGCTGATATGCGCTGGCCGAGGGCGGCCGTGTCAAGCGTCTACCCGGCGTAAACGGGGCGGAAGGTGACGATAAATGCGGGGTTTACTGGCGGGTAGCAGCAAGTGTGGGCATGACGAAGTAAGAAAGTAGGAAAGTCACTTGATGACAGGAAGGAAAACGGAGTGTGCAACATGTGATACAATGTGGATACGAAGTGAAGATTATATGTATAATTAATTTATATAATATATAATTATTTATATATATAATTAATATAATTACTATATAATAATACCTATATGATTACTATATTATTTCCTTCTACTACCACTAAAAAACATTCCTGTCTACAAGTGACTTTCTTACTTTCCTACTTTCCCCCTCGTTTTGTTTGAAAGTATCGGAATTATTGCTTATTTGCAATCAAAAACGCACTATTCTGTTAAATACTTGCAAAATACAGAAAATAATTAACTTAAAATATTGCAGGTTTTAAGAATTGGCGTACCTTTGCAGCATCATGAAGAAAAGTACGATTTGGCTCATAGCAATTGTGATGGGGTTGTCCTTCTTAGGACTCCTCTTCCTGCAACTCTCCTACATCGAGCAGATGGCGAAGATGAAGAAGGAGCAGTTTGACGAGTCTGTGAGCCGCAGCCTCTATCAGGCGTCGCACAACCTCGAACTGAACGAGACGCGGCGCTACTTAGAGAAGGACATCAACGAGACTGAGCGCCGCGCCTTCAAGCAAGACTCCATCATGGCTCGCTCGGGAATGCTGAACGACGTCATACAGCACACTCATCAGTACTCTGTTGCCGGCAAGGACGGCACCGTCTACTCATCGTTTGAGCTGAAGACCATCACCACGAAGCCTTCGACCATTCCCAAGGCCATGATACTGCGCTCGGACAGGAACTCTATCGACGAGGCATCGAAGTCGCTGCAGGCGATAGTGCGCAACCGCTACGTCTACCAGAAGGCGCTGCTCGACGAGGTGGTCTACAACATTCTGTACCAGGCCAGTGAGAGGCCCCTGAAGGAGCGCGTCAACTTCAAGCTGCTCGACCAGGAAATCAACACCCAGTTGCTGAACAACGGTATCAACATACCTTACCACTTCACAGTGTCGACCGCCGACGGCCGCGAGGTCTATCGCTGCCCTGACTATACTGATGAGGGACTGCGTTACAGCTACACGCAGGTGCTCTTCAGCCAAGACCCGTCGTCAAAGATGGGCGTGGTGAAGATTCATTTCCCCGATATGAACAGCTACATCATGTCGAGCGTGCGGTTCATGATTCCCGCCATCGTGTTCACCATCGTGCTGCTCATTACCTTTATCTTTACCATCGTGGTCATCTTCCGTCAGAAGCGCTATACTGAAATCAAGAACGACTTCATCAACAACATGACACACGAACTGAAGACGCCCATCTCGAGCATCTCGCTTGCAGCCCAGATGCTGGGTGACGACTCGGTAGCGAAGAGTCCGCAGATGCAGAAACACCTGGGCGGCATCATCAACGACGAGTCGAAGCGGCTGAGGTTCCTCGTCGAGAGAGTGCTGCAGATGTCGATGTTCGACCGTAAGTCAGTGTCGTTCAAGAAGAAGGAACTCGACCTGAACGAGCTGCTCGAGCAGATAGCCTCTACGTTCTCACTGCGTGTGGAGCATACCGGCGGAAAGATCTTCTTAGAGATAGAGGCTGTCGATTCGGCCATCTACGTCGACGAGGTTCACTTCCAGAACGCCATTACCAACCTGATGGACAACGCCGTGAAGTATCGCAAGCCCGAGCAGCCGCTCAACCTCTATATACGTACGTGGAACGAAAAGGAACAGCTGTGCTTCTCGATCCG
>JAEEGF012424793.1_pt1 | contig 11753 bp, 9 predicted proteins | sample 9134171 | NCBI WGS metagenome assembly JAEEGF01 (sample SAMN16246542, study PRJNA631951) | gut metagenome | biome: gut microbiome; feature: rumen; material: AP-attached | host: Bos | place: Iran: Karaj | collected 2018-10 | reverse complement strand
CTCCAGGCCGCCAAGGCCTTCTGGGAGCCCCAGGGGTACGTCATTGCCGGCCCCGACCGGCAATCTATTCCTTGCCGCTTCTACCACATCTCCACCGACGAAGTCTACGGCGCCCTTGAGATGACAAACCCTGAGGGCATTGAGCCTCCGTTCACAACCAAGGCTTCCAGCGGCAAGCATCACCTTGCTTACGGAGAGAAGTTCTTCACGGAGGATCTTAAGTATCAGCCGCACAGCCCCTACAGCGCCGCCAAGGCCAGCTCAGATCACTTTGTAAGGGCTTTCCACGACACCTTTGGTCTTCCTACCATTGTGACCAACTGTTCCAACAACTACGGCCCGTACCAGTTCCCTGAGAAACTGATCCCGCTTTTCATCAACAACATCCGTCACCGTAAGCCCCTCCCCGTGTACGGCAAGGGTGAGAATGTGCGTGACTGGCTGTATGTTGAGGACCACGCCAGGGCAATAGACCTCATTTTCCATAAGGGCAAAGTGGCCGAGACCTACAACATTGGCGGCTTCAACGAGTGGAAGAACATAGACATCATCAAAGTCCTCATTAACACCGTGGACCGTCTCCTTGGCCGTCCTGAAGGGGCCGATATGGACCTCATCACCTACGTCACTGACCGTGCTGGGCACGACCTTCGCTATGCCATTGACTCCTCCAAACTCCAGAAGGAACTGGGCTGGGAGCCGTCCCTGCAGTTTGAGGAGGGGATTGAAAAGACCGTCCGCTGGTACCTTGACAACCAGGCCTGGATGGACAACGTCACCTCCGGCGACTACCAGAAGTACTACGAGGATATGTATAAGGGCCGATAGGCGTCATGCCCGACCTGATCGAGCATCTGTCGTTTCGAGCGAAGCCGAGAAATCTCAAAGAGAATAAATATGACAATTCTTGTCACAGGATCTGCCGGATTTATAGGTTCCAACCTTGTGCTTAGGCTCCTGAAAGAAGGTTTTCAGGGACAGCCCGTAAGCATTGTGGGCCTGGACAATCTTAACAATTACTATGACCCCAGCCTGAAAGAGTACAGGCTGCGTTGCATAGAGGAAGCCGCAAAGGCGTCATTGCCGGCCCAGACCGGCAATCTCCATTACAAGTTTGTAAAGGGTGACATTGCCGATAAGTCTCTCATTGATAAACTCTTTGCAGAAGAAAAGTTTGACATTGTTGTAAACCTTGCCGCCCAGGCTGGGGTCCGCTACTCCATCGAGAACCCAGATGCCTACATCCAGAGCAATATGATTGGCTTCTACAATATCCTGGAAGCCTGCAGGCATAATCCTGTGGAGCATCTGGTGTACGCCAGCAGCAGCAGTGTTTACGGTGGCAATAAGAAAGTCCCCTTCAGCACGGATGACCGTGTAGACAACCCCGTGAGCCTGTATGCAGCCACCAAGAAGAGCAACGAACTCTTTGCCCATTGCTACAGTAAGCTTTACGATATCCCTACAACTGGGCTCAGGTTCTTCACTGTTTACGGCCCTGCCGGCCGCCCGGATATGGCCTACTTCGGCTTCACCAACAAACTGCTCAAAGGACAGACCATCCAGATTTACAACTACGGCAATTGCCGCAGGGACTTCACATACGTTGATGATATTGTTGAGGGAATAGTGCGCGTGATGGGAAAGGCTCCGGAGCGTAAGAAAGGCGAAGACGGCCTGCCCATCCCTCCTTACAAAGTATACAACATTGGCGGCGGCCAGCCGGAGAACCTCCTGGACTTTGTACAGATCCTCCAGGAAGAACTCCTGAGAGCCGGCGTCCTTCCAAAGGACTATGACTTTGAGGCCCACAAGGAATTGGTGCCGATGCAGCCCGGAGATGTTCCCACAACCTATGCAGACGCAACTGCTCTGGAAAGAGACTTCGGTTTCACTCCCAAGATCACACTCCGCGAAGGCCTTAGGCACTTCTCCGAATGGTATAAGGAGTATTACAAGTAACTGTCATTTCGAGCACCTTTTTTTGTCATTTCGAGCGAAGTCGAGAAATCTCATAATAAACTAAGACAATGAGAATAGCAGTAGCAGGAACCGGATACGTAGGTCTTTCAATAGCCACACTCCTGGCGCAGAAGCACCAGGTGGTAGCGGTGGACGTGGTCCCGGAGAAGGTTGCACTGCTGCAGAAGCGTCAGAGTCCTATTCAGGACGAGTACATTGAAAAGTACCTCAAGGAGAAGGATCTGGACTTAATGGCTACGCTGGATGGAAAGGCTGCTTACAGGGATGCTGAGTTTGTTGTGATAGCTGCTCCTACCAATTATGATCCTGTAAAGAACTTCTTTGACACATCTCACGTTGAGGAAGTTGTGGAACTGGTTCTGAGCGTGAATCCGGGTGCTGTGATGGTAATAAAGAGTACAGTCCCTGTAGGCTACACCAAAGGCCTCCAGGCCAAGTACCCACAAGGCAAATTCCTCTTCAGCCCGGAGTTCCTGCGTGAAAGCAAAGCTTTATACGACAACCTCTATCCTAGCCGTATTATAGTCGGTTACGATTCTGTCATTTCGACCGGAGCCGAAGGCGGAGTGGAGAAATCTCACGCTATGGTGTTTGCAAACCTCCTGAAAGAGGCTGCGCTGAATAATCCTGAGGTCCTCCTTATGGGCACCACAGAAGCAGAAGCTGTTAAGCTTTTTGCCAACACTTACCTGGCGCTCCGTGTGTCCTACTTCAATGAACTTGACACATACGCAGAGATGAAGGGTCTTGACACCAAGGCAATTATTGAGGGAGTTTGTCTGGATCCTAGAATAGGAACTCACTACAACAACCCCAGTTTTGGTTATGGCGGCTACTGCCTTCCCAAGGACACCAAGCAGCTTCTGGCAAACTTTAATGATGTCCCGGAGAACTTGATTGGAGCAATTGTAGAGAGTAACCGTACCCGTAAGGATTTCATTGCGGATCAGGTGCTCAAGAAGGCTGGATATTATGATTATTACAGTGCAGGCAGTTTTGACGCTGCTAAGGAGCACGAGGTTATCATTGGCGTTTACCGCCTCACAATGAAGACCGGCAGTGACAACTTCCGTCAGAGTGCCATTCAGGGCATTATGAAGCGCATCAAAGCCAAAGGCGCCAAGGTGATTGTGTATGAACCCACCCTGGAAGACGGTAGCACCTTCTTTGGTTCCAAGGTTGTAAATGACCTTGCCGCCTTCAAGTTCCAGAGTGACTGCATTATAGCCAACCGTTACGAACAGGCCCTGGACGACGTCCAAGCCAAAGTCTACACACGTGATATATTTAAGAGGGATTGACCGTCATACCCGACCTGATCGGGTATCTAACTGTCATTTCGAGCGACTTTCTTTTGTCATTTCGAGCGAAGTCGAGAAATCTCAAATAGACTACTATGATATTTGACCACATCAAAAACATTGGTTTGTACAAGGGCCTTACCCCGGCCATAGATACAGCACTGGATTACATTGCCAAGGTGACGCCAGAGGTAGAGAACGGCACATACTTCCTGGACAACGGCGTGAAAGTGGTAATCAGCGAATACACCACACGCCTTGTGAACGAGAAAGGCTATGAAGCGCACAGGCGCTTTGCCGATATCCAGTTCTGTATTGTGGGCACCGAACTCGTGCGTTGCAAGCCCCTTGCCCAGGTGGAGGAGAGCATCCCCTACAATCCGGACAAGGACGTTGCCCGCTACACCGACTGCCCCGGCGCAGACCTCATCGTAGGTGATGGCTACTTCCTTCTGGTCTTCCCCGAAGATGCTCACGAGCCTTGCCTTGCAGTTGATGGTGTGCAGAAACCTGTGAAGAAAGTTGTGGTAAAAATCCCGGTTGAGTAGGGGAGACCTTTTGCCTGTTAAGCAAGTGGTCTAAAACAATTGAGCAATGAGGATTTGCGATTACATAAATGTGAACGACGAGCGGCTTATGGATGGGCTGGCTCCAGTTGTTCGTATTATGCAACGTGTAGAGGCTGCAAAAATAGAAGAACCAATCATCATTGATTTCTCGCAAACAAAGTTCATATCTCCTGTATTTGCTCTTTCATTAATAGTATATTTGAGCCGTTGTGAAAGAAAGATTTCTTTTACCGGTACTCATGATTATCTTGAGGTGATAGGATTACATTCCGGTGGCATATGTCCTGATAAAATGAGGAAAAGCGAATTCCTTGCCTTAATGGAAGGATATGTCAGAAAGACTTATATCCCAATTGTTAGTTTTCCCGCAGGCTCTGATAGTGATGAGAAGGAAGCTATTTCATCTGTTGTTGAGAATATCATAATCGGTCAGCTTAGTATACCTTCTAATGTTGCTACTGGTTTGAAATATCTGATAGGTGAAACAATGGATAATATCACGGAGCACTCTGGCAGTGACCGAGGGTTTATATTTGCCCAAGCATATCCTTTAAAGGGCTATTTGGATTTATGTATTGCCGATAGGGGAGTAACGCTTTTGGGTAGTTATCAGAGGCTGGCCGACAACGAAATCACAACAGATCTGGAAGCTATTAGGGCCGCGAATCGTGGTATTTCCAGTAAAAACTTACCTGAAGCAGAGAATAGAGGATTTGGTATTTATACAACTAAAAAGATGTTGGTAGAAGGCTTGGGAGGCCAATATTTGATGATCTCAGGTGGAAACTTCTATTTAAACATTCCGGGGTTTGACAGTTTTTATTCTCTGCCGGACAATTTGAGATGGAACGGAACAATTATCGCATTGCGTATACCATATAACGTAGCTAAGTTTAATTACGTAAATTACATTGAATAAAATGAAGACCATAGATATTACACAGATTCTTTCTCCTGACTTGAAGAGCAGGACTCGTGTACACGACCTCGATTTATTCATACGTAATAGTGGAGAGAAAGACGTTGTGCTGGATTTCAGTAAAGTTCAGTTTGCTACAAGGAGTTTTATAGATGAGTTTTATAATCTTTTCTTAAAGAACTCTGATGAATTACCGTATCGTGTGAAGATAACAAATATGCCTGAGGATATTAATACAATCCTAGAGACAGTGAGTCATACGCAGAGTGGCGTCAAGGTTATTCCTTCTCATATTCCTGAACGCAAATTCAGGGATGTAAAGGAGTTGCTTCAGTTTTTGAGTAGCGTGGCATTATAGAATCGATTGAAGATGTTGCGGAGAAAGAGCACTGGGATTTTGTACAAGCTTGGAGCGGAGATATGCCAAGGTAAAACAAAAGGAATTGAAGGATATGTAGTTGGGACAGTCAGGCAGGGAGTGGCCAAGAATAATTAGATATCGAGAAGCGTTGTTTACTTCATTCTGGATTATTCGGGAGTATGCATCCAACAATCAAACTATTCTTCTTCATGTATTATCTATTATCATTTAGACGGAAATCTCCTAGGTGCGGTATAGATGGTTTATTTATAGCACAACACGAACTTATGATGTAGTAGAGATATCCCTCGCATATTAAATGGCGACGCTTGGCGTATGTCTGTGAATAAATACTATTTTGATTAGACAAGAATAAATGTTAAGAAGATTTGACCTGGTTGAATTAGATACTAAAAAGTTGTAGACTTCTATGTGAAGCCCCATATAACCGTTTATAAAGTGCTACATGGAAACATTAATTCAGATGATGGATTGCTGTTGTCATCCGGGCCGAGATTCGAGGCTATCACCGAAGAAGGATACCATGAGTTAAGGGTACGATAATCAGACACCTTCTGACCTCCCAGGTGTCGTTGAGCATTGCAGTTCGATAATGCCGGTCAATACAAGCGTACAAGTGATGTATAATGACGAGTTGACAATGGCCGTAAACAATGGAAGGCTTTCTGCTCAACTCAAATTGAAATCATTAAACGACAATCCCTAAAATGTAATATAATCATGGATGTTGAAACTTTTGTAAATCATATAACTAAATTAGGAAAACAGGATTATAAAATCCTATGTCAGATAGTGTTGCAAGACGTCTTGGGACTGCATGCTATCAATGTTGATGGAAGGGGAGATGGTGGTGCGGATTTTATTGAATTGGATGAACAAGGTAGGAGAACTAGTTGTGTGTATCAAATTACAACACAGAAGGAAGATATTAAAAGGAAAGCCTATAACGATGCCAAAAAGGTTATATTGAAATTAGGTGTTACCCAGTTTTTCTTTCTTCCGACGTATAATCTTAGTGAGAGTGAAACTCGAACGATAGAAAGAACTATTAGTGACGATTTGGGTATTCGTGCAGTAGTTTATTCTCCCAAGGTGATGGCAGAATATGTGATTCAGAATAAATTAGTTCGTAAATTTTATGAATTAACAGGTGTTGAAGACGGCATAAGACAGTCAAAGGACTCAGTAGATTATCTTGAGATGGCTCTTCATACTTACACTTTCATGTCGAGCGATGCAAGAAACTTAAAGTCGCAAATTTATGATGATACCCTGTTATATGTGTTATCAAATTTTGATAATGGCTGTACTAAGGAGAATCTGCTTACTGAAACTAAGGATCTTTTGCATTTGTCTGTAACCAAAGCCGCCAGTCTTAAAGGACGTATAGATGCTCTTATGCAAAAAGGTCATATAAAGAAGTTAGATAATGGCCTGGTCTCATTATCCACAGCTATGGCTGAAGATATCTCTTTGAGAAAAGCGCTTTATAATAGTGAATTGAGTACTTTTTATTCTGCTCAGAAAGATTTACTGAATGAGTATGATATATCATGGGAGTCAACTGATTCCAAACAATCTTCTGTATGGCTTGCTAACTCTATTATTGACCAACAAATTTCCGGCCTTACTAGTGCTGGAGCTGTGATTAGCAATCCGCTATTTAAGAGTACTAGAAAGCATGGATTAGATCACTTAAGAGGATTCCTATTAAAAAAGAAGAAACTCGACACCTGCACTCTTGAGGAAGTCGTGAAAAAATTGGTGGTAATGGCCTCACGTCATCCATTAGTTGTTAAAGTTGTTCGTGCATCTGTGTATATGGCATTAGAGGGGACAAAACCTTTAGCCGCAGCCAAGTCATTAGGTGTTAATAATTGGAGTGAGATTAATATGCTAATTGAGCCGACTGTAGGGATTCCCCATATATGCTCATTACAGTATAAAGGCGCGGTTAACCCATATTTTGACAATGCAATATATGCAGTAAAGCGAGCAAAAGAATTGGGCATATCGATGCTAATACCATATAATTATATCAAAGAATGCGCGGGTCATCTTTTGAATGCAAGAAAGTATTATGGTTTGGAGCTAGATGAGGAGGAAATGCAGCATTCAAAAAATGCTTTCGTGGCCAATTATTATGCTTTGAAAAAACAAAATATTGCAGTCCCCATCAATTTCTTGGATTACCTCGCGACTTTTAGTCCAGCTATAAAGACGGAGCGTAGTGATTTTAAAGAATGGATTCGGGATATATCTACAGATATTCAATCTATTTTAATTCAGTCGGGGATAGAGTATCTTGAGATACATAGATACACCGAAGATGAATTGGAAGAGATCAATAGAAAGTATCGCAATTACTTGTCTGAATATTATCACAAGCCGAATCATCTAATTTTAAATGACGTTGTCGCGCTAAAGTGTACAAATGATCGCATCATACAGAAAGGCGAGCACTGGATATTACTGACATATGATAGCTCCTTAATAAAAGTATCGATAGAACCTTTTAATAATGTATGGATTAACAATCCATACAACTTCCTTGATATGACTGAGCTTACATCGGATTTGCCAGAGACACAGTTTTGTTCATTGGTACATTCTCTGGCTCAGTATAGCGAGCATACTTTATCGATAGGAGCGCGTATTATAGATCGAATTGTATATTATGCTTCTGAGAATATGCAGCAATGGCAGTTCAAACAAGAACTCGCGGCTTTGAAGAAGGATCTAATTAAGAGCTCTACATCGTCAACAGACTGGAATTACATTGACTCTAAGACGGATGAATTTTTAGAGCAACATGGCATTAGAGTTAGTGAAGAAGATGACGAAACAGAGGCCGATGTCCTGAATGATTCGTTATTGTAATGTATTAGTGGAGATTTAGCTATTCTTCTTCAGTAGTTTTTATTTTCTGCTTTTATATACATAAGAAAACCTACATAATTTAACATCTATGAAAATACTGATAAATACCTCCAGCGCAACAGCTCTCAAAGCTAAGATTCTCAAAGATGCAAAAAATGGCGACCTCATCACTTGGGATTATCGCTCAAACAATGATGATGAATTCATCACCCATTCTCCAGAGCAATGGGCCGATAAAGTAATATTGGTATTCACACCATCAGATGACAATAAGACGTTATCGGTTGAACCCAGTTTTTGGAAAGGAAAGTATAAGCCCGTTGCCGATGAGATGGGAACAATAATGGGGCGTTTTGCCGAGCGGCTTTGGATCCAGTATCGTGGCGAATACACATCTTTTGAGTCTTTTGCATGATGAATAAACTCGTCATTGCTAACCGTGGCGCTGGGAATATAGGTAAATCATCCTCCGTCAGGTCCGTCTATCAGCTATTGAAGGACAATGGCCATAAACTCCTTGTCGAGGAGTGGCAAGGCGAGGATATCAAAGCCATCTTCGAGATCAATGGCGTCAAAGTCGGTATAGAGAGCCAGGGAGATCCGGACAGTCAGATGGAACCGACAATGGAGGCATTTGTGGATGCTGGTTGTGTAATTATCGTGACTGCTTGTCGAACCAAATCTTACACTTACGAAAAGGTTTGGAAGTATCTTGGAGAAGAGCACGGCTATAATGTCCTCTGGGTTGCCCATTATGTGTTCACGGCTCCTGGAGCCGATGACACCAGAGCCCTCCTCAACTCCCGCTACGCTCACCAAGTGTATCAACTCATTCAGGACAGAATCAACGATGTAATATAATAACCTATGCTCACTGAAATCAAATTGAACGGCTTCGCCTCATTTAAGCACGAGACTTGTCTCCGAACAGACAAGCCGATCAATTTCGTGTACGGTCTTAACGGCACTGGCAAGAGCTCCCTCACCAGGTATCTTGCCCACAGAGACGATCCCAAGTACGCCCAGTGCAGCATAACCCCGGCGATAGACCCGGACAAAGAAGAAATACTTGTCTATAATCAAGACTACATCAGCGAGACCTTCGTAGATAAAGACCGTCAAAACGGAGTATTCACCCTCTCCAAGCAAAATAAGAAAGCTTACGACGCCATTCAAAAAGCCACTCAAAAGCTAGCTGAACTGGATGTGCAGGACAAAGCGATAGAGGAAGCCCAAAAGAAATCAGATGCCACGTCAGCTACAGCAGAATCCCAAGCCAAAGATAAACTCTGGGAGCTGAAGACTAAATATTCAGGCGGAGACCGGGTCCTCGACTACTGTCTGGAAGGCTACAAAGGGAGTAAAGTTTCACTTTTCACCAAAGTCAAAGAAACGGAGATTAAGCCAGATGACGCCTTGAGACCTATCGAGACCCTCAAACAAGATCTCATACAGCTTACAGCAGTAGAAGGGCAGTCTTATCCGTTGCTCCAAGAGGCCCCTAATCTTCCAATCAAAGAAGAAGACATTAGTCTTCTCAAGAAAGTCATAGTTGGCAATCAGGAAAGTACCATCTCCGATGTGATGGATGAATTTGCAAACGCAGCCTGGGTAAGAACTGGAATCCAGTATATTGATAAAGATGGCCATCGCTGCCCATTCTGTCATCAAGAAACTATTACAGAAGACTTCCTCAATGAGCTGAAGAATTACTTTGACGAATCCTATGAGCACGATATCCAGGCTTTGCAATTGCTAGAGCAAACTCTGAACGACACCCTTGCTCGCGTAGTACCAGATACCGGCTTCGAAGACATCCCCATTATTGCGCCTCTCCGCGAGAAATACCTCCTAGCCTTCCAAGACTTCAAGGCAGCCATTACAGCAAGTCTCGCAACCGTTCGCTTGAAGATTGAACGCCCCAACATTGAGCAGGAACTCTCCTGCTGCCAGGCGGAAGTTGATACGGTCAATACAATCATAAAAGAAGCCAATAAACAAATTGCTGAGTTCAACGCTCGTGTGGCCAAACTTCCAGAAGTCAAAGAATCTATCAAGGAAGAGTTTTGGAAGTTCCAGCGTAGGGAATACGATGCCACGCTCTCTGCTTATGATGCTGCCGTGAAAGCTTATAAAAAGGATACGGCAGAAAATGAAAAAAAGAAGGAAGAAGTTGAGAAACAACGAAAGCAACAGCGCTCCATCATTACAGACAACCAGAAGGATGTTGTCAACATAGATGAAGCCATCACTCATATCAACAACAACCTTCAGAGTATAGGCATTACGGATTTCCACATCGTCAAATGCGAAGGAGAGAACGCTTACAGAATCTCTCGTGCCGAGGAAGGAGAGGAAAAAGTATTCCACACTTTAAGTGAAGGAGAGAAAATGCTCATCAGTTTCCTCTACTTCATTGAGACTTGCACTGGCCGCAAAGCCGCAGATGAGCCGGAGAAGAAGAAGATTATTGTCATTGATGACCCCATCTCCAGCTTGTCCCACATTCACATTTTTAATGTCGGTCGACTCATATTAAACTCATTCGTCGTTGACCAGCCATTTGAGCAGGTTTTTATCTTAACCCATAGTCTCTACTTCTTCTATGAAATTGTAGATACAAATCATAAGAGACGGAATCAGTTCCAAAAACTCCTTCGCATTACTAAACGAGCGAATGGTAGTGAAATAGAAGAAATGCACTATCATGAACTTCACAACGATTATGAGACTTACTGGAGCATAATCAATGATCCAGATCAGCATCCTGCATTGATTGCCAACTGTATGCGCAATGTTCTCGATTATTATTTTGGATTTGTTGAAAGATTGGAGTACCATAGTCTTTTTGAGCTTCCGGAACTAAGCGAGCCTCGTTTTGCGGCCTTTGATAGGTTTATGAATCGAGAGTCGCATTCAATTGGCGAGAATATAATTGACATTAAGGAGTTCGATTATAATGCTTTCCGTGATGCCCTTCGTTTAGTTTTTAAGACGAAGGGACATGAAAAACATTTTGATTTAATGTCAACAGTGGGTGTTGCTAAAGCATAGAATTGAGTCAAGATAAATAATTAACAATCAATATATTATGTCCATTTTCAAAGACAAAGTCCTCCTCATTACCGGAGGAACCGGTAGTTTCGGAAACGCAGTTCTGAGGCGTTTCCTGGATAGCGACATCAAAGAAATCCGCATCCTCTCCCGAGACGAAAAGAAGCAAGATGATATGCGTCACTTCCTTCAGGCGCAGCGTCCGGATGTATTCAACAAAGTAAAATTCTACATAGGCAATGTCCGTCAGCGTGAGGCTGTTGACTTCGCAATGTCCGGGGTAGACTATGTATTCTCTGCCGCTGCTCTGAAGCAGGTCCCCAGTTGTGAATTCTTCCCCATGGAGGCTGTCCGCACAAACGTGGAAGGAACAAACAACGTTCTCCTCAGTGCAATAGCCCATGGAGTAAAGAACGTAGTAGTTCTCTCTACAGATAAAGCAGCATATCCCATCAATGCAATGGGCATCTCCAAAGCCATGATGGAAAAGGTCGCTATAGCTCAGGGCCGAGCTCTTGGTGAGGGAGCAAAAACCACCATCTGTTGCACAAGGTATGGAAATGTCATGGCCAGTCGTGGCTCTGTGATCCCTCTTTGGGTAGAGCAGATGATAGAAGGAAAGCCGATAACCATCACTGACCCCAACATGACTCGTTTCATGATGA
>JAEEGF012257415.1_pt1 | contig 11753 bp, 9 predicted proteins | sample 9134171 | NCBI WGS metagenome assembly JAEEGF01 (sample SAMN16246542, study PRJNA631951) | gut metagenome | biome: gut microbiome; feature: rumen; material: AP-attached | host: Bos | place: Iran: Karaj | collected 2018-10 | reverse complement strand
TAACCACTTGCTTTTGCTGCGATGGCTCCCGTCACTAACAGGAGGGTCATCAGGATGTTCTTGGCTTTCATAGTTGCGATTGTTTTAAGGGTTTGACTTCTGTTGTTTGTGTGTTCACTGCTATCCCTTACCAAAACCGTGCCAAAGTGTTATTTCTCGAGTATCTTCATGGTGTTGGGTAATCAATGCTTAAACTTGACGTAGATTTTGGAGTTGGCACGCAGCGAGCCGTCCAGTCCGATGACGTTGCCATAGGCGTCTTTCACTTCGATGCCCTCGAGGTTGAGGGGCAGGTTCATCGCGCGGCAGTAGGCCAGTACGACCGACTTTACTTTGGCGCCGTAATACGTACGCACCTCGGTTTCGTTGACGAAAACTTTCATGATGTCTTTTTATATTTGGATTAATGAATTTGGAATATTATCATATTACCCTGCAAAATTACTAAAACACCCTTGTTTTTGTCGTTTTTTCTCAAAAAAATCAAAAAATAAGTAATTTTACGTATGGCATTTTTGATTTTAATCCCTAACTTTGCCTCGTAAAAGCCTTTTTGGCGATATGCAAAATGCATGAATCAACTAATTAACAATATGTTTAACTAAAATCAACTCACTATGAAAAAACTTGTACTAACAATCCTGGCGGTGATGGCTTTCACCGTCGCGAGCGTGGCCCAGGACATCTATTCGTCGGGCTACTTCACGAATACAGACGGCAATTTTGCTGCCGCTGTTTACAAAAACGGTTCGAGGCTGCAATTTGTCTCTACTAACTCTAATAACCATCAATCTACTGCTGTGGACTTTTACAACGGAAATTATTATTGGACCGACAATTGCACAAGTTCTGACGGTACGCCACAGTATGGAGATGTCTTTAAAAATAGCACTAGGTATCTGTCCACGAGTGAAGGCACCCAACTTTACGACATCTACAGATTCCCGAATGGTGCTAGAACCATGCTATCGGTTGGCTGCAAAAACATCAGCGGCGTGAAAACAGCCGTGTTCTATAGCGAAAGCAACAACACTGCTCAACAGATGGGCAGTGGCAGCTACGAAAGCGTTGCTTTTGGAGCCACTGGTTACAACAACTATTTGTATTCTTGTGGCTATCAGTATACATCGTCTTCAGCCTTCCACGGCGTGATCTGGAAAGGCACCAGTGTGTTCAAAAACTTCGACAGTAACACGCAGCTGTTTGGCATCACCTATTTTGATGGGTATTTCTATACCGTGGGTTCCTCATCGGAAAGCGGTTCGATCAAGCTGAAAGTGTGGAAAACCGATGCAACCGACGGTACCACCTCGGTGCTTTACACGCTTTCGACCAGTATGAGTTCTTCCTATGTGGATCATCGTTTCTCAATCTACATTGAGTCCAACGATATCTATGTGAACGGCATGGATGGTTCAACCGAGAAGGTGTGGAAAAACGGTGCCGTGCTGTATACTCCCACTAGTTCTTATCTCTATGCGGTTGTAGCCAATTCCAACGGCCATTACTATGCAGGCGATTATGGTGATCAAGGCAAGATTTGGAAGAACAACTCGGTGCTTTACTCACCTTCCTACTGCGACAGGATTACTGATTTGTTCATTGAGGAGCCTGAATGCACCAACAGCGAGGTGCGCAGCCTGCCCTTCTATGACGGCTTCGAGAATGGCAACACCAGCTGGCCCTGCTGGACCACCGTTGATGTTGACAACGACAACGTTAATCTGACCTATTGGCACAGATCTGGTAAGAGAACGGCAACGATGACCGGTGACTATTGCGCCCGTCACATGGGAAGCACCTCTCACGCGCAAAACGGTTGGCTCATCACCCCGAGGCTCTTCCTGCAACCTGGACAATCTTTGACCAAGATGACCTTCAAGAGCTGGGTGAATGAAAGCTTTACTATGGGAGTGTATGTTTCAACCGACTCCGACCCCACCAACATTGATGCCTACGTTAGGGTATACGATCAGTCTCAAGGCAATGGTACACAAACCAACACCGTTGACCTCTCTGCCTACCAAGGCCAGGCGGTCTACATCGCTTTCAATTACTGGGGATTGCTGGGCACCAGCTGGCTCATCGATGAAGTGAATGTCACCGAGAGCTTCTCTCCGTGCGACCCATCCAATGCTCCTTACAGCTGCGACTTCCACAACGGCTTCACCTATTGGAATTGCTGGACGGCTTTGGATGTCGACATGAGCGGCGACCAGAGGTGCTGGAGGTATGACTCCGACGAAGGTTGCATGAAGCATCCTTGGGGCCAGAGCGGCGTGGCACAAACGGGCTGGCTCTTCAGCAAGCGCATCACCCTGCCCACTGGCAACTACAACTACACGCTGAGCTTCAAGTCGATGAGCACCTCGAATGGTACGGGTAGAAAGAACACGGTCTGGATTGCACAAAACGAGAGCGGCGCACCTGCGGTGAGCCACTTCACCACCAAGATTTGGGAAGATGCTTCCTACAGCAGCAACTGGACAACCTACACTGTCGACCTGACAGCCTACAAGGGCAAGACGGTGACCATCGGTTTCAAGTATGAAGGCACGTGGGCCCACAACTGGTTCGTCGACGACTTCGCCATCACACAGGAAACGGCGCAATACACCATCACGGCCAACTCCAACAACAACAGTTGGGGTACGGTGACGGGTGGCGGCCAGTATAACGCAGGCGCCACCTGCACGCTGACGGCCACGCCTGCCAGCGGCTACCAGTTCGATAGCTGGAAGAAGAACGGCTCGGTGGTGAGCACCAGCGCCACCTACAGCTTCACGGTGACTGAGAACGCCACCTACACGGCTTACTTCAGCCTCGTGCCTATTACCTACTACACCATCACCACCAACGTGACGCCTGCTGGATCTGGTACGGTGACTGGCGGCGGCACCTACCCCGAAGGCACCTCGGTGACCTTGACCGCTACCGCCAACCCGGGCTACACCTTCAGCCAGTGGCAGGACGGCAACACGCAGAACCCGCGCACCATCACTGTGACGAGCAATGCCACCTATACCGCCACCTTCACGCAGGATACCTATCAGATCACCACGGTCGCCAACCCGCCCGCGGGCGGCACCGTCACTGGCGGCGGCGCCTACCACTATGGCGATACGCCTTCGCTGTCGGCTACTGCCAACAGCGGCTATGAGTTTGCAGGATGGCAAGATGGTAACACGGAGAACCCGCGCCAGATCACGGTGACGGGCAACGCCACCTACACCGCCACCTTCAGCGAGGTGGGTTCGACTTACTACACGGTGACCGCCAACGTCAGCCCTGCAGGTGCAGGTACGGTGAGCGGCACGGGTACCTATGAGGCTGGCTCCGTCGTCCAACTGACGGCCACGGCCAACCCGGGCTACACCTTCGACCACTGGAACGACGGTAGCACCTCCAACCCGCGTACGGTGACGGTGAACAGCGACCTGTCCTTCACGGCCTATTTCACCCACAACTCCTACACCATCACGGTGAATGCCAGCCCTGCCAGCGCCGGTACGGTGAGCGGCGGTGGCTCCTACTACTATGGTGACTACGCCAACCTGACGGCTACTGCCTACAGCGGCTATGAGTTCGTGGGCTGGAGCGACGGCTCGAGCCAGAACCCCCACCAGGTCCTCGTGACGGGCAACGCCACCTACACCGCTACCTTCAGTGAGGTGGGCGGCACCTACTACACGGTGTCGGCCTACGTCTCGCCCACGGGTGCAGGTACGGTGAGCGGTACGGGTACCTTCCCGGCAGGCGCCAGCACCACGCTGACGGCTACGGCTAACAGCGGCTATGTCTTCGACCACTGGAACGACGGCAGCACCACCAACCCGCGTACCATCACGGTGAACAACAACATGTCGTTCACGGCCTACTTCAACACCAACGAGTACACCATCACCACCAACGTGGCACCTGCTGGTTCCGGTACGGTGACCGGCGGCGGCACCTATCCTTACGGCGCTGCTGTCACGCTGACGGCCACGCCTGCCAGCGGCTTCGAGTTCCTGCAGTGGAGCGATGGTAACTTGCAGAACCCGCGCAGCATCACGGTGACGGGCAACGCCAGCTACACCGCCCTGTTCAGCAACGGCGCTGGCACGATGTACACCTTGACAGTGACCTCTGCCCAACCGATTCTTGGCCAGGTCTTCGGCGGTGGTGTCTATCCTGAAGGCTCTGAAGTCGAAATCAGCGCTTACCCGAATTCCTACGCCCGCTTCGTGAAGTGGGACGACGGCAACACCGAGAACCCGCGCACCGTTGTGGTGAACAGCGACATGGAGTTCGTGGCTGAGTTTGCTGCCACGCAGAACTACACCATCACCGTTGAGAGCGCCGATCCCGAAAAGGGTCAAGCCTTCGGCGGCGGCAGCTACCAGGAAGGCAGCGAGGTGCAGATTGCAGCTGTAGCCTACGAGGGCTATATGTTCGAGAAGTGGCAAGACGGCAACACGCAGAACCCGCGCACCATCTTGGTGAACGGTAATGCCACCTATACCGCCTACTTCGTTGAGAACAACGTGGTGACCTACACCGTCACGCTGATCTGCAACACCAACGAAGGCACAGTGAGCGGCGGCGGCTCCTACATCAGCGGCACGCAGGCCACCATCCAGGCTTTCCCGAACCCGGGCTATGTCTTTACGCAATGGGATGATGGCAACACCGAGAACCCGCGCACCTTCACGGTGACCAGCGATGTCCTCCGCGTGGCCTTCTTCGCCACCGGCGTCGGTGAGAACGAACAAGCCAATATGTTCGTCTACCCGAACCCGGCCAGGGAGAGCATCCGCATCGTTGGCCTCGAAGCCAACACCCAGGTTGAGATCTACAACAGCCTCGGCGAACTGGTGAAGGTCATGAGCGTCAGCTCCGAGCAGGAGATTGGCATCCGCGACCTCGCCTCGGGTCTCTACCTCGTGCGCTGCGGCAACGCTACCCTGCGCTTCGTCAAGGAGCAATAAGGGCTAGTTGCTTAACTTGATTAGATTCCCCTGCAGTGAATGGAGAATGCACAACGTCTCCATTCCCCGGCAGGGGAATCTTTTTTTGTCCCCTTTTTGCTCATTTTTTGTCGAAAGTGTGTTTCTCCTTTTTCTTTTTATGTATTTTTGTGCCATTATTAACCCCTAAAATCGAATGCATTATGAAAATGGATGGAAGAAGAGAAAGCACTAATGTGGAAGACCGCAGAGGTAAAAAGACAGTGGCAGCAGCAGGCGGCCTCGGTCTCGGCGGTATCATTATTGCTTTGATTGTCATGTTTATGGGCGGCGACCCCAGCTCGGTGACGCAGCAACTGCAACAAGGCAACTCGACGGAATATGTCGACGACGGCCAGGACTACAGCGAAGTCGACAAAGAACTCATGACGTTCTGCAAGCAGGTCCTCGCAGGCACCGAAGACGTGTGGACGCAGGAGTTCCAAAAACTGGGACGTAGATACAATCCCCCCAAGATGGTCATCTTCAGCGATGCCGTCCAATCAGGTTGCGGCAATGCCACTTCGGCCAGCGGACCGTTCTACTGCTCCGCCGACGAGACCGTCTACCTCGACCTTGAATTTTTCAAGAGCATGAAATCGCAGATCGGCGCCGACGGCGACTTCGCCTACGCCTACGTCATCGCCCACGAGGTGGGTCACCACGTGCAAAACGAACTCGGTATCTTGAGCGAAGCCCACCAGAAGATGGCACAATATGGTAAAGACACCCAAGGCTACAACCAGACCAGCGTGCGCCTCGAGCTGCAAGCCGACTTCTTCGCCGGCGTCTGGGCCCACCACGACAACAAGATGTTTGGTTCGTTGGAAGACGGCGACATCGAGGAGGCCCTTAACGCAGCCGCCAAGATCGGTGACGACTACCTGCAGAAGCAGGCCTACGGACGCACCATGCCTGAGACCTTCAACCATGGTACCAGCGCCCAGCGCTCACGTTGGCTGAAGAAAGGTATCAATACGGGCGACATCCAGCAAGGCGACACCTTCTCGCCTGCCTATAGCTCGCTGTAAAGCCTTTTAGAGATTCCCTTCGGGAATGGAGGCTGTTATTTCTCAAAAAACATGGCGGCTTGTAGAGATTACTACAGGCCGCCGTTGTATAATCAAGACCGATTCTCCATTCCCGCAGGGAATCTTTATTTCTTTTTCTTTTTCTCATAATACCAGATCTGCCAGCTGTTGAACAGGTTCTGGAAGACGGAATAGAAGGCCAGATAAACCGACGCCAAAGGGTGTAGGTAATGGTTGGCCATCCAGATGCCCATGGCCGAGTTTTTTTGTCCCATGAGCTGTCCGCCCGCGATGGTGTCGCCATATTTATGCCCAATCCATTTGCCCAGTCCGAACTGGATGACGCAAAACACCAAAGCGGAGGCACCGAGCCAGAGGATGCTATGCCAGTTGCCCTCGCCGTTGATGAAGATGAAATGGATGGTCTGACCCAGGGTGAGAAACAGGGCCACGGCCCAGAGGTAGAAGGCCAAGCCCTTGAAACGGCTGATGAAACGGTTGGCTTTTGGCCAGACGAGTTGTAAGGCCAAGGCCACAAAGAAAGGCAACCCGATGATCAGGCCGATGCGCCGCAGGATGTGCAGAAACGACGCCAGGAAGGGCATGTCTTGGTTGACACCGATGAACGAGAAATAGAAAGGCGCCACCACCGAGACGACCAAGTTGCCGATGACAGTGTACGACGTCACCGTCTCGCGGTTGGCTCCCAGCATGGTGCTCACCACCGCCACCGAAGCCGCCACGGGGCAGAGCACCCCGATCAAGATGCCTTCGGCGATGATCTCGTTGACGTTCAGTAATTTAAGCAGATAGTAGCTCCCTAAACTCACCGCCACCTGGAAGAGGATGATCCAGATAAACAGCGGCTTGAAACGCAGTTTGCGGATGTCGACGGCGGTGAAAGTCAGCAGCAGGATGGTGAAGATGATATAGGGCACCACCACGCTCAGGGCGGCACAATATTCGTGCAGCAGCAACCCCAAGACGATGGCGATGGGAAGGACGTATCTTTTGACTTTTTGCATCTAAATCCAAATTCGGGCTGCAAAAATGCAAAAATAATGTGTACTTTTGCAGCCTCAAAAGAAAAAAACAATGGACGCAACCCTTCAAGACCTGATGACGCGCCGCAGCGTGCGTAGCTATACCGACGAGATGCCACCCAAAGAGGTGATCGACGAAATCGTCAAGGCGGGCATGAACGCCCCGTCGGGCAAGAACCGCCAGAGTGCCATCATCCTCGCCGTCACCAACCGCGAGATGCGCGACATGCTGAGTCGTCTCAACTCCGTCGTCATCGGCCGCGACGACTTCGACCCCTTCTTCGGCGCCCCTGTGGTGCTAGTGGTGTTGGCCGATAGTACGGTGTTCACCTGGAAGGAAGACGGTGCCCTCGTCATGGGCAACCTGCTCAACGCGGCCCACGCTAAGGGCCTCGGCTGCTGCTGGGTGCACCGCGCCCGCGAGGTCTTCATGATTGACGAAGGCAAGGCCTTCTTGCAAGACCTTGGCCTCGATCCCGAGCGTTATGTCGGCATCGGCAACTGCGTGATGGGCTACATCAAAGGCGACTACCCAGAGGCAGCGCCGCGCAAAGAGAATTACGTCTATTGGATAGAATGACAAACAAAAAAAAGGGCGGTTGAACCGCCCCTTTTTTGTTTATTGTTTGTTTATTCCTTCACGAACCTTCTGGTCTCCGAAGCATTCTTCGTCGTCAGACGGATGAAGTAGATGCCGCTCTGCAGGTCGGCAGTGGTGATTTCCACCTTGTCGCTGCAGCTTCTCTCACTGTAGACCAAAGCGCCTACAAGGTTGTAGATCTCCACCTTGTCGATGGTCTCGTTGGCCTCGACGGTCAGCTTGTCGTTGACGGGGTTCGGGTAGAGGGTCACCTTGCAGTTGCTCTCGCCGACGCCCTCAGTGTAGAGGAGGTTGGCCGTCAAGGTGCGGCTGACGGTGGCAGTGAAGGTGTAGGTCGGAGTCTCGCACACCACGAGGCCGCCCTCGGTCCAGTTTTGGAACACATAGTTTTCGTTGGGCGTGACGGTCAAGGTGACTTCGTCGCCATAGTGATAAGTGCCTTCGCCGGTGACTTGGGCACTTTCGGCCGGCTCGATGTTGACCTTGATGTCGATGGCTTCACCCTCGAAGTTGGCCACAAGGACGCGGTTGGCAGTCACAACGAAGCTATAGGAAGCGCTGGTCGAGACAACATTGCCGTTCTCGGTCCAGTTGACGAAGACATAGCGCTGGTTGGGTGTCGCCGTCACGGTGCAGGTGGCGCCTTGTTCATAGGTGCCGCCGCCGCTCACGGTGCCGCCGTTGCTCGGGTTGGACGACACACGGATGGTGTAGCTCGGTGTCTGAGCCTGGAAGTGCGCCACGTAGGCTGCCGACTCGGTCACGGTGAAGCTGTAGTTGGTGTTGGTCGACACTTGCTGTCCGTTCTTGGTCCAATTAATAAAGGTGTAACCCGAGGCGGCTGTGGCTGCCAGCGTACAGGTCTGACCGTAGCTGTAGGTGCCGCCGCCCGTCACAGTACCACCGTTGGCCGGGTCGGCCGTGGCGGTGATGGTGTAGGTCTGCTGGGCGAAGTTGGCCACCAAGGTACGACCGCCAGTTACGGTGAAGGTGTAGTTGGCGTTGGTCGACACGGCGTTGCCGTTCTCGGTCCAGTTGGCGAAGGTGTAGCCCGTGTTGGCCGTGGCCGTGACGGTGCAGCTCTCTCCGTTGTTGTAGGTACCTCCGCCGGTAACAGTGCCGCCATCGCTCGGGTTGGCAGCCACCGTGATAGTGCTGGTGGCGGGGGCGATGGAAACTGTCTGGATGTTACCTCCAGTCAAGGGGTAGTTGGTGGAAATCACGCGGATGCGATAGCCGTTGCCAGCCGCCACATTGGGGATCTGTGCCGTGATGCTGCCGCTCGTGTTGGTGGTGACGCGTCCCAACTCGGTGGGGCTGTTGAAGCTGCCGTTGGCGTCGGAGAGCTGTGCGATGACCTGGTTGGCCGAGGCGACGAGGTTGTCGGGCGACATGGTACCGCTCAGCGTGAAGTTGACGGTGAGGGCATCGCCAGGCGCGAAGCTGTTGGAAGCCAGCTGACTCAGATTGAGGGTGGGGTTATAGATGAGCAACAGGTCGTCAAGGAAGAGGTCGTCGTTGGTGCTACCCGTACCCGCCGTTTCGTTGGTGGTGGCCATCAGCAGGATGTATCGGATATCGGTGCACGGGCCGCTGTTGTTGAACGGGATGCTCAGGCGGCGCCAGTTGTAGTCTCCGTTAGCCGGCGCGGTACGCGTGAACCCTTGCACTGCCGTGGCCACATGCATATTGGAGGGCGACACGGATCCGTTGGCGACGATTTGAAAATCGGCATCACCGTGGACAACGGCCTTCACTTGTGCGTTGTGGGTCGTGCTTTGGCTACGGAAACACACCCAAACCGTCAATGAATCGGGAAGCTGGGTGATAGGAGTGTTGTATGCGTTCTGGCTGCGTTGCGTATAGCTGTAGTTGCCGGAGCCTGTGGCCTGCATGCTACCGGCGTTGATGCGTCCGTTGGTGACGTTGCCATTAGCGGTCACACCCAACACGGAAGAAGGGAAGAGACGAACGCTCTTGATACCAGAAGAGCCCGGACGTTTATGCGTGGAAGCCTCCACCTGACTTGACAAGAAGCTGGAATATGTTCCTGTTGCCGTACCGCCCGAATGCCAATGCACTGGCTCGCTGACGGAGGTGGCTTCGCGTGTGGTCCACTGTTCAAAACCACGATTGTCGAACTGAGGACCATATTGTGCTGAAAGACTGATACTTAAGAAAGTAAGGATAAAAAAGAAAAAAGAAAATCTAAGGTATTTGTTCATAATAGTTCTGTTTTGTAAAAGGTGCGCAAAGGTAGAGAATTAATCCAAAAGGAAGAAACGAAAATCACCCAATCCCTTTTTTTCCTACCTTTGCGCCCTCAATTATTCAATCATGAAAAAACTATTAATTATGACCGCAATGCTGCTGCTGGCGTTCACGGCCTCGGCGCAGTGGACTTTGCGGACCTACGGCGAATACGACTACACGCGCACCTCGGGCAGCAGTGCCTCTTTGGCCTTGATAGGTGATTATCGAATGGCCAAGAACTTCAACATAGGATTGGGTTATCAAGGCACCACCTTGAACCGGCATGCCATCAACCTGCAATATCAGGTCGATTTGCTTCAGGCTGAATGTGGCACCTTGTATTTGGAGAATCGCTATCTGTATCGTCTGTTCCCGGACTATGACCTGCAGGAGTTCAACGGCGTGCTCGACTTGGGCTGGCGCAACCGGCACTTCAACTTCCAGCTGGGTCTGACCAACCGCTACACGGCACCCATCCCGCTGCGAAAGAACGGCGGCATGGAGAACGTTTTCGAGCCGATGAACGTCACCTTCTGCGTGGAGGGCAACCTCTTCGACCAGGAGCATCCTTGGAATGTGGGCGCCCGTGTGTCGAACTACAGGGACTTCGTCATTGAGCGATTCACCTTGTTCTTCTATAGCGTGAACGGCTACTATGACTTCGGCAACGGGCTGAGACTCACCGCTGAGGTGGGCCTACATCCCTGTGGCGTACTCAACCTCTCGTCGCAATACAACGGCTGGTTCGGCAACGTCGGCCTCATCTGGAAACCCTAAAATCGCGAAGCGATTTTATCTCAAATTCCCAAAATAGACTTCAGTATATTCTCTAAATTAACTACGTTGAATCTCCGATTTCTCTAATTCTTGACAAAAAAAATGAAGAAGATACATCAAGTAATATTATTAGCCGCCGCCTCCATGGTTTTAGTCACAGGCTGCAATCGTCTCGATGTGGCCGGGATGGTCATCAACCGCAGCGACACAGAAGAACGCGTGGCCGACTGGCTTGACTACAACAATGAGCACGGCGAACCCGTCATCGTGAACGCCCCTGACGAGTATCGCGTCTATTCCTGCTCCGACTCGCACTATTCCGAGCGCGACAGCATCGTGCCGCAGAGCGAGGAAGACCGTTTATACAAGTATATCACTGCCGAACGCAACGACCCGAAGGCCGTCTTCGCCATCCATGCCGGCGACTTGACCAACGAGAGCGGCGAGGCAGGCTTCAGGATGAGCGAGGAAGCGATGCGTTACAACGCCGCGACGCAAGCCAAAAACGATCCGTGCTTTCCCGTCATCGGCAACCACGACGTCTATTTCGACTGCGCGCCTTTCTACAAGCAGTACTTCCACACCTCCACCTATACCGTGACGGTGAAGACCGTGGGCGGCTATCAAGACCTTTATATCTTCTTGGACTCCGGCAACGGCACCCATGGCAAGCGTCAGCTGGAATGGCTGGAGGAGAAGCTCTTGCATCGCGAGGACTACCGTCATTGCATTGTCATCAGCCACAACTGGCTGTTCCGCACTTCGTATAACTACACGACCACGCCTGCAGCCAACCTGCCACAGGACGAGCAATATGCTTTCATGGACTTGATGAGCAACAGCAATGTTGAAATGGTTGTCATGGGCCATTTCCACATGCGCGAGCAGCGTCAGTTCGGTGGCGTGCAGTACCTGATGACCGACAACCTCAACGAAAGGAAAATCACCCCGAGTTATCTGGTGCTGACGGTCGGGGAGAAGGTGAGATATGATTACGAAGAGCTGGATTAACTAAAATCCGATTCTACACTTCAAACGAAGGTCATCCAACCCTTGTCCT
>JAEEGF011887360.1_pt1 | contig 11753 bp, 9 predicted proteins | sample 9134171 | NCBI WGS metagenome assembly JAEEGF01 (sample SAMN16246542, study PRJNA631951) | gut metagenome | biome: gut microbiome; feature: rumen; material: AP-attached | host: Bos | place: Iran: Karaj | collected 2018-10 | reverse complement strand
CGTTCCAGACCTCGTCCAGATAGCTCTTGGGAAGGTCCCTGTAGGAAGCGTTGAAATCCACTCCGTGCTCCTTTGCCAGGGCTCCCAGCATCTCCTTGTACCAGCTTGGGAATTCCACCAGCGAGAGCGCCTGTTTAAGAGCGCCGCCGGGAATGGAAAGCCCGGGATCCGTAACTATGAGTTCCGGATCGAAATACTGTATGATCCCCAGACCGTTGCATTCGGGGCAGGCTCCGAAAGGAGCGTTGAAAGAGAAGCTCCTTGGCTCCAGGTCTCCCACCGAGATCCCGTGCTCGGGACATGCAAGGGTCGTGGAGAAAATGAGCTCCTTAGCCTCGTCTCCATTCTGGCAAAGCGCCATCACCTGGCCGAATTCGGAATGCTTTATGGCAAGCTCCACGGACTCGGATATCCTGCTCTCTATTCCTTCTTTTATGACTATACGGTCGACGACTATCTCTATGCTGTGCTTATACGTCTTTCCAAGGCTTATCTCGTCTTCTCCCAGGGTCTTTATCTCTCCGTCTACCCTGACTCTTACGAAGCCTTCTCTCTGTATCCTCTCAAGGACCTTTTCGTGCATGCCCTTCTGGGCTTTCACCACCGGAGCCATGAGGGTGACTCTGGTCCCCGGTTCCAAAGCCATTATCTGGCCCGTTATCTGATCTACAGACTGGCTGCTTATCTCCCTGCCGCATATGGGGCAGTGAGGCTTTCCTATGCGCGCGTAAAGAAGACGCAGATAGTCGTAGATCTCCGTGACCGTGCCCACTGTGGACCTGGGGTTCTTGGAGGTGGTCTTCTGGTCTATGGAAATAGCGGGCGAAAGCCCGTCGATGGAATCGACGTCAGGCTTGTCCACCTGACCGAGGAACATTCTTGCATATGCGGACAGAGATTCCACGTATCTTCTCTGGCCCTCCGCATATATGGTATCAAAGGCAAGGGACGACTTGCCGGACCCCGAAAGTCCGGTGATGACTATCATCTTGTCCCTTGGGATCGTGAGATCGATATTCTTGAGATTGTGGGCTCTTGCGCCCCTTATTACTAGATCTTTTTGCATAGAAAAAGTATACCACAAAGCGATTTCTTTTTGGTATATGTGTAAGAAAAACAGCCCGGTTTTCCGGGCTGTTCATGATGCTTTTTTTCGTTCACGGCCTGTCACAGCTTTGCTCTTACTTCCAGGAGCCTGTCGCGGAGCACTGCGGCTCTTTCGAATTCCAGAGCCTTCGCGGCGTCGCGCATATCCTTCTCCAGCTTGTCGGCGTATTCCTTGAGCTCTTTCTTTGTAAGCTCCAGCAGAGACTTCCCTTCGTACTCGTCTATCTCAGCCTCCACCTTGGTGGTGACCTCTATGACGTCTCTCACTGCCTTCTCTATGGTCTGAGGAGTGATGCCGTGTTCTTCGTTGTATTTTTTCTGTATGCTGCGCCTTCTGTCAGTCTCGTCTATGCACACTCTCATGGCGTGGGAGATCTCATCGGCATACATAATGACTCTGCCGTTGACGTTCCTGCTTGCCCTTCCCACTGTCTGTATGAGGGAAGTCTCGGTCCTTAGGAAACCTTCCTTGTCGGCGTCGAGTATGGCGACAAGAGATACCTCCGGAAGATCGAGGCCTTCTCTCAAAAGGTTTATGCCTACCAGAACGTCGAATTCTCCGAGGCGAAGGTCTCTTAATATCTCGTTCCTCTCCAGGGACTGTATGTCAGAATGCATATATCTGCAGTTTATGCCCGCCGACTTGAGATATGAGGTAAGGCTCTCCGCCATCTTTTTCGTAAGGGTCGTCACAAGGACTCTTCTGCCCAGAGCTACTTCCTTGTTTATCTCGCCTATGAGGTGGTCTATCTGACCTTCCGTGGGATGGACCTCTATAGGCGGGTCCAGAAGACCGGTGGGTCTTATGACCTGCTCAGCCGATATGCCTCCGGATTTTTCCCTTTCGTATTCAGCAGGCGTTGCCGATACGTATATTATCTGGTTCACCCTTTCCTCGAACTCGTCGAATCTCAAGGGCCTGTTGTCAAGGGCCGACGGGAGCCTGAAACCGTAATCCACCAGAGCCGTCTTCCTGGCTCTGTCTCCGTTTGCCATAGCCCTGAGCTGCGGCAGCATGGCGTGACTTTCGTCTATGATTATAAGGAAATCCTTGGGGAAATAATCTATGAGCGTATACGGGCTGGCTCCGGGGGGATTGCCTATGAGATGCCTGGAATAGTTTTCTATGCCCTTGCACATGCCTATCTCCCTGAGCATCTCCAGGTCGTACCTGGTCCTCTGCTCTATCCTCTGGGCTTCCAGGAGCTTCCCTCTGTCCTTGAACCACTGGATGCGCTCTTCAAGTTCCTCTTCAATAGTGACGAGAGCTCTGTCCATGTTCTCCTTGGAAGTGGCGTAGTGGCTTGCCGGGAAGATTGGAACGTGACTCCTTGTGGCAATGACTTCTCCCGTAAGGGGGTCAAGTTCCTTAAGGCTGTCTATCTCGTCTCCGAACATCTCTATCCTGATGGCGTGCTCTCCGCCTGCGGGTATGACGTCTATGATATCGCCTCTTACGCGGAAACTGCCTCTTTCGAAGCTCATGTCGTTCCTGGTGTACTGTATGTCCACCAGCTGCCTCAGGATATCGTTCCTGGAGATCTGCATTCCGGGTCTTAAGGATATCATCTGATTCCTGTATTCGTCGGGAGAACCCAGGCCGTAGATGCAGGATACGGATGCCACGATGATGACGTCTCTTCTTTCCGTAAGAGCTGCCGTAGCCGAGTATCTCAGCCTGTCTATCTCTTCGTTTATATCAGAATCCTTCTCTATGTACGTGTCAGTGGAAGGCACGTAGGCTTCAGGCTGGTAGTAGTCGTAATATGAAATAAAATACTCCACGGCGTTCTCGGGAAAGAATTCCTTGAATTCTCCGCACAGCTGTGCCGCCAGAGTCTTGTTGTGGGATACGACCAGGGTAGGTCTGTTCCCGGCGGCTATGACGTTGGCCATAGTAAAAGTCTTCCCGGAGCCGGTAACTCCGAGAAGGGTCTGATGCTTTTTGCCCGCGTTAAGACCGTCCACAAGATCCTTTACGGCCTGCGGCTGGTCTCCCGTCAGTTCATAAGGTGCGTGAAGTTTGAAATCCATCACTCCACCACTTCGTAAAGAGACGCCGCGTCATCCTTGGACGCATGCTCCGGGGTGGAGACGACTCTGACCTTGACTTCGGAATTACCGAAAACTATCCTGATCTCGTCTCCGGGCTTTATGTCCTTGCCCGGTTTTGCTTCTTTTCCGTTGACGAATATCCTGCTTTCTTCGCAGGCGTCGTGGGCCACTGTTCTGCGCTTTATCAGTCGCGCGATCTTAAGATATTTATCTACTCTCATAGGCATATTTTAACGCTATCCGGCCCCTCAGAGCAAGAACGTTATTGCTTCGCTTTCATTCCTTTCCGGCCATTGTTTGTGTTGCGCTGTAGACACATAATATGTAAAATAATATTTGGTGAGAATTGCGATAACTTTGCATCCATAGTTTAACGGAGGCATTATATATATGGATATATCGGATATATTGACATTACTTAGCGGAGTCGCCCTTTTTCTCTTCGGTATGTCTCTCATGGGAGACAGTTTGAAAAAAGTCGCAGGAGCGAAACTGGAGCTCGTTCTTTACAGACTTTCAAGCACGCCTGTCAAAGGCATACTGCTGGGCACCGGCGTCACGGCCGTAATACAATCGTCCTCGGCGACCTCGGTCATGGTGGTCGGATTCGTAAACTCCGGGATGATGAAGGTGAAGCAGGCCATCGGCGTCATAATGGGAGCCATAATCGGGACCAGCGTCACCGGCTGGGTGATATGCCTTTCTTATCTTAACGTAAGCGGATCGGGAATCGTCAGCCTGCTCTCCACTGACAATCTCTCCGCTGTCATGTCCGTCATAGGCATAATCCTCTATATGTTCTCCAAGAGCAACACGAAGAAGCACGTAGGAGGCATACTTCTCGGTTTCGCCGTACTGATGTTCGGCATGAAAGCCATGAGCGGAGCCGTATCCGATCTCAGATCCGACGAAAACTTCATCAGTTTCCTCACAAGCTTTTCATCTCCGGTGCTCGGGATACTGGTCGGAGCCGCATTCACCAGCGTGCTCCAGAGCGCATCTGCGGCCATAGGTATCCTTCAAGCCCTTGCAGCCACAGGAGCCGTAAGCTTCGACGTGGCGCTCCCCATAATAATGGGTATCGCCATAGGCGCGGCAGTCCCGGTCCTCTTCTCCGCCCTCGGAGCGAGCACTGCGGGAAAGCGCACAGCTCTCATTTATCTGTTGGTCGACGTCATAGGCGTAGTCCTTTTCAGCGCCGTATTCTATTCGGTAAACTATTTCGCCCATTTCGGATTCATGGGCATGACCATGAATCCTTTCAGCATAGCCGCGGTCAACTCCCTTTTCAGGATAGTGATAGTCCTGGCGCTGACGCCGTTCATAGCCCTTCTTGAAAAAATGGTCGTGTTCCTCATAAAGGATGAAGACGATGAAGACGTCGCTCAGATAGACAGGCTGGAGGAAAGATTCCTTGCCCACCCGGCCATCGCCATAGAACAGTCCAGGATCACTATAAATTCCATGTCCGAGAAGGTCAGAAGGAACATACAGGACGCCATAGGCATGATCGGAAATTACTCCGACAAAATGTACAACAACATAGACAAGTACGAAAATGCCATTGACAGGTATGAGGACAAGCTCGGTAACTATCTTGTCAGGATATCCTCAACCGTACTGAATGAAAAGGAAAGCCAGACCGTAGGCGAATACCTGCACAGCATCACGGACCTTGAACGTATGGGCGACCATGCGCTCAACATTGCCCAGACGGCAAGAGAGATCGCGCAGAAAAAGGTCAATTTCTCTGAAGAGGGAGACCGGGATCTTAAGGTCCTCCTTTCCGCAGTAAGCGAAATAGTCGACATATGCGCCGAAGCTTTCGTAAATGACGATCTTGAAAAAGCTTACATGATAGAGCCTCTCGAATTTACCATAGACCGGCTCTGCGACAGGATGAAAACCAGTCACATAGTAAGGCTCAAGAACGGACAATGCACCCTTGAACACGGTTTCATTTTCAACGATCTTCTCACAGATCTAGAAAGGATATCGGATCACTGTTCGAATATAGGGATAGCTATCATAGAAAACAATACCAGCGAACGCTATGCCCATGAGTACTCCAAAGAACTAAAGCATAAACATACCAAACGCTTCGACGAGTATCTCGAAGAATACAGTGAAAAATACGCTCTGAAAAGCTGACAGGATTGTGAGCTTAGAAGAATTGATATAGAATGGATCCAAAAAATGACCGCTGAATGCAAAGGAGGCCTTCAGATGACTGATTACAGCGAACTGTCAAAGGAACTCAAACTCATATCCGAAGACGTCGGCAACGCAGTTACCGTACTGTCCAACGCCTCTGCCCTTCTTTACGAAAGGCTGGAGGACCTTAACTGGAGCGGATTCTATCTTAACACAGGAGAAAGGCTCATACTCGGACCCTTCCAGGGCAAAGTAGCATGCACAGCTATAGAATTCGGAAACGGAGTCTGCGGCACCGCAGCAAAAAGTGATGAGACCGTCGTCGTGGATGACGTCCACAGTTTCGAAGGTCACATAGCCTGCGACGGAGCTTCCAATTCAGAGATAGTCGTTCCGATGCACGTAAGAGATGCGCTTTTCGGGGTGCTGGACATAGACAGCCCTCTGCTTTCCAGATTTTCAGATGAAGACAGGGAAGGCCTCGAGACTTTCGTTTCAGCCCTGGAAGAGATCATAGAAAACATATACGGAGAAGACCCCTCTCTTCCCGATCCTCTGGAGATCAAAGCCAAGACCGTGGCAAGCATGGGCAACGCCGAGCTTTGCCTGAAACTCGGCAACGCATACTACTACGGAGAATCCTTCCCCCAGATCCCCGAAAAAGCCGTTTTCTGGTACGAGAAAGCCTCTTCTTTCGGAAGCGCCGAAGGAGAATGCCTCCTGGGTTACTGCCTGAGGAACGGCATAGGCTGCGAAAAAGACGAACACAGAGCCATGGGGCTCTTCGCCATAGCCGCCGATAAAGGCTTCGGTATGGCAATGTATAATCTGGGCTACTGCTTCGAAAAAGGCATCGGTACTAAGGCAAACTTAGACATAGCCAGGGAATGGTACGAAAAGGCCAAGGCGGCCGGATACGAAGAATGAACGCCGGAAATGGCAAACTCCAAACGACGGTTGTATAACTGCTCTCGATCCATGATCGGGCAGTTATTTTTTTCACATGTTGCAAATCTCACGTCAAACGAAAAATCTCTGTAATTGAGCCGTCGAACGATATTATGATGCAGTCCTTCCGGACTTTGGATCCAGGATATTATTGACATTCGTATTACAGTACACTACAATTGTAATGGGGGTGACGTTATGTCAAAAGAAGCAATAGTACAGATCAGAATGGATGCCGAAATGAAGGAAACCGTGGAGGAGCTGTATAGAGATCTGGGAACTTCGTTTCCCGAAGCCGTAAGGATATTTGCGGCTCAGAGTATATACGAAAAAGGATATCCTTTCAGACCTAGAATTTTAAAAGGGGAGAAAAAGAGTATGAGAGGAAGTCTTGCACAATATGCAGATCCTAAGCTCAGAGAGCGGGAGGAGAACGCTTTCCGCAAAGCTATGGAGGAAAAACATGCGAAAACTGATTGACGCCAATGTGATCCTGAGATATCTGCTCGATGACGACAAAAAGCAATCTGAAAGAGCTGCAATGGTCATAGCCGAAGGAGCATTTACGCTTTCAGAAGTTATTGCTGAAGTCGTATATGTGCTTCAGGGAGTATACAAGGTAGAAAGAAATGAGGTTCGCGACACGATCATATCTCTGTTGAATGAAGTTGCTGTCGATAACGAACCCGTGATAAAAGAAGCCCTGAAGCTCTACGCCGTCGAAAAGATCGACTATTTAGACGGTATCCTTGTAGCAAGAGCCCGCTTCCTGGGAGAAGATGTCTTCAGTTTTGACAAGAAACTGAACTATCTATTACAATGAACAAACTAAAAGAGCGGTCCCAAAGGACCGCTCTTTTTCAATATCATTTCTGACTTTGCTTACTATTTCTTGTTGACAGCTTCCTTGAATGCTTTGCCAGCCTTGAATACAGGAGCCTTGGATGCAGGGATCTTCACTACTTCGTCCGGCTTCTGGGGATTTCTTCCCTGACGAGCCTTGCGGGCCTTTACTTCGAATGTTCCGAATCCGATGAGCTGGACCTTTCCATCCTTCTTCCTGAGTTCCTTTTCAATGACCTCTGTAAAAGCGTTGACTGTAGCTTCCGTGTCCTTCTTTGTAAGACCTGTCTGAGCTGCAACTGCTGCTACTAATTCTGTCTTATTCATTTATATCCTCCTTAGATTTTCGCTCATTTTTCAAGAGCTTTTCTACAAATATCTAAATTATATTTTACCCCCAGGTATGACCTTGTCAAGTATCTTGACCAGTTTTTCAAGCTTTTTAATACCTTTGAGTTCTTCTGCCGTAATGGTTTTCGTCAAAAATACAACGGCCACGTAAACGATCACGGCGACTCCGATGGAGACCAGAGTGGCAAGACCGTTCCCTATTGCCGGCATCAGCAATTTGTGTACGCCCCAGGCGCATGCGCCCGTAACGACCGACGCAAATAAGGGCTTGACTATGCAGAGCGGGAAGTCCAGTGTCACGCCGGTATACTTCTTCGCCGACAGGTAATTAAGAAGCGCAGATATGGTATAGGTGATAACTGTTCCGTAGGCAGCCCCGGTCACGTTTATGGACGGTATACCGCACAGTATGTACGTGGCTATGAGTTTTACTACCGCGCCTATAAAGAGATTCCTCACCGGTATGCTCTGCTTCCCTATCCCCTGGAGTACGCCCGAAAGAGCCTGATGTATGGCAAGAAGAGCAATGCCGGGCGCATAAGCCGCTAGGCAGCTTGCCGCATTGATGGCAGCCTCTTTCTGCATGGGATAAAGGAGCAGCATTATGGGCTGAGCCAGAGCGAATATGCCGACCGCGCAGGGCATGCCAACGAGGCTTGCATATCTGACTGAAAGCTGGGTGTTCTGTTTTACGAAATCCGTATCGCCCCTGAGCTTGGCATCCGCTATGACCGGAACGAGGCTCATGCATACAGCCGCTGTGACTGCGTCGGGCATGTTGATGATGGGCGATGCCATTCCGGAGAGCTGTCCGAAGAGAGACCTGGCGGTCACCTGATCGTAGCCTATAGAGATGAGTCTAGTCTTGACCACCACCGTGTCCATGGTGTTGATGATGGGCATGATGAGTGCTCCCAGGGTGATGGGCACCGGTATGGAAAGAAGTTCCCTGAAGATCTTTCCTGCCGGCAGTTTGGGTTCTCCCGTATCGGGTTCGAACTCTGCCATGAGGGCGGGCTTCTTTCTCCAGAAGGCTATGGCTGTGTACAGCAAGGCAAGTCCGCCGCCTATGGACGCTCCGCTGGTAGCACCGGCGGCTGCGTATTCAAGTCCTCTGTTTAAGAAGAGCATGGCGAGAACGAAGCCTGTGGATACCCTGAATATCTGTTCCACCACCTGCGATACCGCAGTGGGGACCATGTTCTGCTGACCCTGGAAATATCCCCTTATGGACGATATGACGGGGCAGACCACAAGAGCCGGCGCAAGGCTGTACATGCACCATACGGCGTTGGGCTCGGAGATGTAATTACAGATCTGATGTGCGAAGACGAACATGACAAGACCTGTGAACAGGCCTATGCATGCCATGAGAAGAAGAGAGTATCTGTAAATACGGAAACTCTCTCTGTATTTGCCCCGGGCTCTCCTTTCGGCCACCATTCTTGAAATGGCGGTGGGTATACCCGTGGTAGCTATGGTGAGGAGAGCGATGTAAATGGGATATGCCGTCTGATAATACCCCATTCCGTCGTCTCCTATTATATTCGCAAGAGGTATGCGGAAGCAGGCTCCCAGTATCTTTGACAGAAGACCCGCGACGCCCAGCAGGGCCGCTCCTCCCACAAACGTTTTCTTATTTCTTTCTTCCATTAAAAACTTTAGTTTATTCCCTTTCCTCTATTAATCCCTCTTTGTAGGCTTCCACAAGCATCTTGAGGGTATCTATGGTCTCCTGGCGCTTCTTTCCTTCGTCCGTATCCCTGTTCAGTATACGTTCCGAAATGTCCTTGCGCGCGACCATGGTGGAGTGTATATCCATCTCCTGTTCTATGGCTTTTTCCTTGCTCTCGAAGGGATCGTGAGAAGTGAGGATGAAGCCGTAGTAATTCTTCACCAGCGAATAACCGGCTATGCCCGTGGTTTTCTGATAGGGCTTTGCGAAACCCCCGTCTATGACCATGGCTCTGCCGCCCGCATGGAGAGGATTGGTCCCCTTCTTTACAGGCATGTGACCGTTGATTATACACCCTTCTTTGACGTTTGCATCAAATTCTTTGAGAATTTTTTCGACTATATCGACCCTGTCCATGAGTTTGTAATAGGGATTGTCTTCCTCTATCCATGTGACGGGATCGTCTATGAAGAGCCTCTCGAAGGTGGTTATCTTCTTCTTCCCGAAGAGCGGGCTCTTGTATCCGCACCACAGGAACCAGCACATGTCTATGCCGCGTTCCTTTTCTACGCCGTCCTTTCCGAAGTACCCTTTTCTCACCAGACCGTCGGCATAGTTGAACCAATCCTTGCCCTGGCGGTAACCGTCGGAAGTATTTATGGGATCGAATTCCCCGTCTTCCGTAAAGGGCATGCAGCCGTGGAAGAGCAGGTTCCCGTTCACTTTCTTGTATAGGCTTCCGTTCTCGTAGAGGAAACGCACGTGGTCCTGAAGAAGAACGCTCTCCATGAAGGCTTTCCTGAGACGTTCGACTACGGCTTCCTCCTCTTCGGTGAGCCTGTACGGATCCTTCGGATCTATGGTCGGGAAGTTGGTGTCCTTCAATGGATATTCCACTCCGTCAACAACGACGGTGCCTTTTTCATAGTTCACCTTGTGAAGGAGCGGAAGAGCATCCATTTCGTAATATGGATGTTTCTTCACTATGGCTCCTTCAAGCTTGAACTGTATTATGGCTATGGCCTTGGATATCTTTGCAAGAGACACGAGGTCCGTATCGTGCATAGCGTCGATCTCGGAAGTGACAGCCTTGAAGCAGCTGCATGGATCGTCCGCATAGGTCTTGAGAGCAAAGGTGATAAGAGGTCTTAAGGATATACCGTAGCCCACCTCCAGCGTGTGCAGGTTATCGTATCTCGTGCAGATCCTTATGACGTTGGCTATGCAGGCCGCATTACCGGCGGCCGCCCCCATCCATAATATGTCGTGGTTTCCCCACTGTATGTCTACGTCGTGGTAGTTCCTCAGGACCTCGACGACCTTATCTCCGCCGGAGCCTCTGTCGTAAACGTCTCCCAGGATGTGGAGCCTGAATATGGACGTGTCGCATATGAAATCGCACAGGGCTATTATGAGGTCGTCTCCTTCGCCTGCCTCTATGATGGAATTGATTATGCTTTCTCTGTGATTGGATGTCCTGAAATCATCGCTGCCGTTGGTGCTGAAGAGAAGCTCCTCCATGATGTAGGCAAACTTGGGAGGCATCTTCTTTCTCAGGAAGGACCTGGTATATTTGAAGGTGGTGACCTCCACCAGTTTGACAAGTCTGTTGAGAGTCTTTTCATAGAACTCTTCCATGTCTATGCCCGACTTTTCAAGTATCTCGAGTTTTTCCTTGGGGTAGTAGACAAGGGTGGCGAGAGTCCTTCTCTCGGCCTCGCTCACCTCGGGAAAACTCTCGTCTATCTTTCTCCTTATGGTACCGGAGGCGTTCCTTATGATGTGGAGGAATGCTTCGTATTCTCCATGGATATCCGACAGAAAATGCTCCGTACCCTTCGGCAGGTTCTGTATGGCCAGAAGGTTGATTATCTCGGTAGCCGCGGATATTTTCGTGGGATAGGTCTCGGACAGAAGTCTGAGATATCTGAGGTCTGATTTGCTGATATTCATGGCGCCTCCTCGAAAAGTCATAAGTCCTTAATATTATATCATACACTTGCTTTGACTAACTACTGTAAAAACTGTATAATACCTGTCGGTATGTTAGTAGTATATCCAAGCAAACTTAACGGTACGATAAAAGCGCCTGCCTCCAAAGCTCATGCTCAGAGGCTTCTTTTCATGGCCGCTTTATCCGACTACGCCACGGTCATAAAGAACGTTCCGGACTGCGAAGACATAGACACTACCCTCGACTGCCTCACGCAGCTTGGGTGCAGGATCACCAGAAAAAAGAACGAGGTGACCATAGATCCCTTCCCGAGAAATACCCCGGCAAAATTCGCCGATTTCGATTTCAGGGGAAGCTCCACCACGGCAAGACTGGCCATAGCCGTTTCAGCGGCTCTCGGCATAAGGACAAGGTGCAGCGGGAACGTAAATCTTCAGAAAAGAAGGCTCCTGCCCCTTACCAGCAGGATTGCTATAAGAGGTGTAAAGTTCTCAAACTTCTCTCTTCCGCTTACCACTGAAGGCATGCTGGCAGGCGGGGAATACGTATTCGAAGGCAACGAAGGTTCCCAGAACATCAGCGCTCTGCTCATCGCCCTGCCGCTTCTCAGAAACGACAGCGATATACGGCTGGCAAGCCCGCTCATCGACTCCTCGTTCATAGAGA
>JAEEGF010604688.1_pt1 | contig 11753 bp, 5 predicted proteins | sample 9134171 | NCBI WGS metagenome assembly JAEEGF01 (sample SAMN16246542, study PRJNA631951) | gut metagenome | biome: gut microbiome; feature: rumen; material: AP-attached | host: Bos | place: Iran: Karaj | collected 2018-10 | reverse complement strand
GGCACACCCTCTACAAGACCCAGCGACACGGAGTGGTCGGCATCGAAGTAGTCGGCGTCGTAGAGGCGCAGGAAGGAGCCGATGGCGCTCATGTCGGGCAGGTCGCAGAGCGCCTCATAGAGGTTGTGGGTGAAGGGCAGCGGCTGGCTGACCACATGCAGCACGCCGTTCTTGGCGTGGATGTTGGGCTGCGACACGCTGATGCCCTCAATCTTCCCGTTCTGCACCACGGCATGCTTGGCGTTGAGCATCAGCAGCGTCTGACTGCCGTCCTTGATGGAGCTCGACGAGCGCGAGAGGTGGTTGAGAACAAAGAATTTCTCCACCACCGAGTCGCCCTGGTTGGTCTGCACCAGCCGCAGCAGCGAGTCGCGGTTGAAGGTGCCGTTGACGGGAGCCACCACGGTGAAGGCCTGTCCACCATCGAGCAGCTGCGAATAGCTGACGCCGGTTTTGCGGTGCATGCGAAACACTTTCGTCTGCTCCAGCACCTGACAGAAGTCGCTCAGCTGCTGGTTGCTCTTCATCAGCTGCCACAAGGTAGCGCTGGTGCCAGCCTGGTCGTTGCCCTCGTAATGGTCGTCCCAATCGGAGCAGGAGGAAACGAACCCTCCCCCTCCCAAAAGGAGGGCGACGAGCGCACCAAGGAGACACGCCTTTCCTGACTTCACATTCTTAATGATTGATTGTTTATCCATCGTTATGTTCTTTTATTTTTCTTTGTTTAGCAACTCTTGAACGTCCAACGTTCAACGTCCAACGTTCAACGTTCAACGTATTAGTGTGTGTCCTCACCCTGTGGGCTGGCGTAGACGCTCTTGGGACAAAGCTCCAAATAGTTGAAGTTCCAGTATTTCATGGGGTCGTCGAGCACCTGCCGCACACGGAGGTAGTATTCTTTGCCCGGCTCCAAGTATTCGGTGGCAAGGATGCGGCGCAGGGGGCTGCCCAGCTCGCGCATGGCCGTCTCGCCGCCGCCGGGGAAGTAGCAGTCCATGGCCTTCATGTAGCCACGGTTGTGCATGGCCTTGTCGTTGAGTCGGTTTTGCTCCTCATCGTCGGTGTCGGCGATGGCACCAATCTCAGGAGCACCGCCACCCACGCGCAGGTCGATGGGAATGCCGCAGGGGTTGTTGTCAAGATAGACCTGGATGACGCCACGCTCTTCGCCAGGGGTGTAGCCCATGCGAATCTCGTAGGTTCCCTTGTTGGGCACGGTGGGCAGCTTGAAGGTGATGTCGAAGCGGCCGCTGATGCAGAGCACATGGCCGAGGAACGACCACCAGAAATCCTGGTCGGGGGTGACGGAGAGGAAGGTCTCCTTGGTGAAGTCGAAATTGGTGACGTAGCCACGCTTGAAGCCGCGCAGCTCGGAGGACCCTTGGCGGCCACGGCCATCGCAGTTCATGAAGTCGGGGCTGAGGGTGGCGGGGTCGAAGCGCAGACGGCAGTTGAAGATGACGTCGCGCACGAAGGGCGAGAAGACGAGGATGTCGTCGATATAATGATAGACGCCGTTGAGGGCGTTCTGGTCGATGGTTCCCGACTCTGAGGGCGAGAGCACCTTCACGCCACGGCACTGCGGGTCGTTGTTGTAGAGTCGGCCTTGGCTGCCTCGGCGGTTGATATAGAGTCCGCTGACAGCACCGGCGGCGGGACTGGCAAAGCGCACCAGCGTGCCAGGGCACATCGTCTCGTAGAACTCCTCAGGGTCGGCGATGCTCGAGCGCCAGCATTTCTCGCGGATGGGACCGGAGATGACAAACTGGTTGTACTGCGCCACGCGGTCGAGCAGGTGGTAGCTCACAAAGCGGTTGAGCGGGTTCTTGCGGTGCTTGAAGTCATCGTCGTAGAGGCCGGCATCCTCGGGGTAGGTCTGGTCGTAGACCTGCTTGGCATAGGCCTTCAGGTCTTCAATGTCGTTGATGCCATGCTGATGGTAGACGGAGTCGGGCTCCACGAGCGCGGTGTACTTGAAATAGCGGGTGCCCACCCACTTGCAGTTCATGTAGAGGTCGCTGCCGTTGGTGCAGCGCTCGCGTGTGCCGTTATAGACGGAGTCGTCGCCGCAGGTGTAGGTCTCGTCCATGTAGCGGGTGAGCGAGTCGGCCATGCCAGTGAGGCGCAGGGCTTCGCAGAAGATGGTCAGCGAGGGGTCTTCCTCCATCTTGTCGGGCAGGAAGTCATTGCTGGCGGTGATGATGTTGTCCACCACGTGCACCACGCCGTTGGTCACCGAGTCGTTGTACTCCAGCATGCGCGAGTTCTTGTTCACGTAGTAGATGATTTTGTTGTCGTTCACCACGTCGGAGTCGCTCGACCACACGATGAAGGCGTCGAGCATGTTCAGCTGTGGCAGGGTGCCCTCCACCACATCGGTGGTGAAGAAGGCTCCCTCCTTTATTATATGCGTACGCGCGATGGTGTCGCAGAGGTCTTGCGGCATCTGGTCGATGCTGGCGAAGCCGCGCCGGCTGGCAAAGTTGGCCACGGCATCGTTGGTGGCTGCGAAGAGGGTGTAGCGGCCGTAGGTGGTGAGGAGCGAGAAGTAGGGTGTGCGCTTCAGCAGTGCGGTGAAGTCGCCAAACTGCTCGGGGTTGGCCTCGAGGAACTGTGCGGCGGTCATCTTCTGCGCGGTGTACATGTTCTCGGGCACGTCGTCGTTGTCAACGCAGGCCACAAAGCCACAGAAGGCGCAGATGGCACAAATGGATTTGAATATCTTGCTGTTCATAATCTTATTCTTTAATGTTCATCGTTCAATGTTCATCGTTCAACGTTCAACGTCCAACGTTCAACGTGAATACTGCGAGTCCTCGCCGTTGGCGAAGGCGGGGTTCTGCGAGAGCAGTGGGTTCACCTTGAGTTCGCTCTTGGCGTAGGGGAAGTAGATGATGTTGGGGTCGGAGAGGCGTATGCGTATGGCATTGCTGTTCTCCTCGAACTTGTTCTGCACGGCGGCCACCAGGCTGATGGTGTTGCCGTCGCGGCGCGAGCGTCGCACCAGGTCGTACCAGCGCTTGCCCTCGAAGATGAACTCGCGCTGCCGCTCCTCCATCACGAGGTCCTCCATCTGCTTCTTCGAGCTGATGTAGTCTTCCTTCTTCAGTGTCTGCGTCAGGTTGTTGGCCCGCTTGTTCACAATGTTGATGAGGTCGAAGGCAGCGTCGAAGTCGCCATCCTGTGCCCGCTCTATGAGCGCCTCGGCCTTGATGAGGAGCATGTCGCTGAGGCGGTAGATAATCCAATGTGCGTCCTTGTCGGAATTGCTGCGCATGTTGTCGGTGAGGTGCAGGTCGTTCTCGGTGGTGACGTTCTTCGTGGTGAAGCTGACCGACGTGCGCACATACTTGGCGATGGAAAGCGCAGACGAGCCTGCCGACTTGGTGGCAGCGTAGAAGCGACCGTCGGAGCGCTTGAACAACGAGTTGGTGTTCTTCACCACATCCATCAGCATGAGCGCGTTGGCACTGAGGCGTCCCCTGGTGTTTTCGTTGCCGTAGTAGGAGTCCACCCACGTGTTCTTCTGGCTTTGCGTCTTGCTGAAGTAGAGTTCAAAGATGCTCTCGAAGCTGTTGCCCGTGCCGAAGATTTCGTTGTAGGAGTTGCCGCAGTTGGTGGTTCCCAGGGGAGCCTCAAGAATCATGGGGATGCTGTCGATGAGGTCCATGTTGGGCTGGCTTCCCTCGCGCTGCAGCAGCTCTTCATACTGCTTGCGCTTTTGGTCGATGACGAGGTCGCAATAGCGGATGCTGTTGTTCCAGTCGCCCTTCCAGAGATAGAGGTCGGCCAGCAGGGCGTAGACGGCCCAGCGCGTAATCTTGCTGGAGTTCTGCCAGGCGTTGGGACTGTCGTCGGTGTAGTAGCGGCGCACGGCGTCGTCCTTCACCTTCTCCAGGCTGGTGATGAGCGAGTCGAGCACGACGTCGAACTTCGATGCTGGCAGCACGTAGGTCTGCGTGTCGTCGATGCTGGGCTGCGTGGAATAGGGCACGTCGCGGAAGGTGCGTATCAGATAGAAATAGGCCAGTGCGCGCAGCGTGGCGGCCTCGGCCACATTGGCGCGCATCTCCTCCTCGCGGTAGTTGGGGTCGATGCTCTGCACCTTGGGGGCATAGTAGCACACGGTGTTGCAGCGGTTGATGCACTCGTAAATCTTGTCCCATTGGCAGTAGGGGTTCGTGGGCTGCAGGTTCTCCTTCAGTATCTCCCTCACCTCGGTGGGTGCGTTGTCGCCAGCCATCAGGTTGTCGCTGCGCAACTCGCCCCAGATGCCCATGCGTGTGAGGGCGTCGCTGTGCTCGAGCGACTCGTAGCAGCTGTTCACCACGCTGCTGACGTCGGCTTTCTCCGTCCAGTAGTTCTCCAGCACCACCTCGTTGAGTGGCAGGATGTCGAGGAAGTCGGAGCAGGACGAAAACACAATAGCCAACAAGCAATAACCAGCAACCGTTATTGCATTGGTCATTTTCTTTATAATTGTTAGTTTTTTCATTCTCTGTCAATGTTTATCGTTCAACGTTTATTGTCCTTAGAAGCTGATGGTGACGCCTCCAGTGAACGACTTGGCTCGTGGAGTCTTGGCACCGTCGGTGACGATGCCCATCGAGCCATAGCCCACCTCGGGGTCGGCACCGGAGTATTTGGTGATGACAAAGAGGTTGTTGGCCGAGAAGTGCAGCGAGAGCTGTGTGAGGCCCCACTTCTTGATGAGCTTGGGGTCGAAGTTGTAGCTGAGCTGCGAGTAGTTGAGTCGGATGAACGAGCCGTCCTCGACGAAGCGGTCGGAGGGCAGTGCGTTGTAGCCGGCATCGTAGAGTGCGCGTGGGATTTCGGTGATGTCGCCCTCCACACGCCAACGCCAGTTCACAGCGCGGCTCTGGTTGTTGTTGTCAATCATCTTCTCCACGTCGCGGCGTGCCTGGTTGATGATTTTGTTGCCGTAGCGGAAGTTGAACTGGTTGTTCCACTGCAGACGTCCGTAGCGCACCTTGAAGCCGAAGCCGCCAGTGAACTTGGGCAGCGATGAGCCGAGGTAGACGATGTCGAGCTCGTTGATTTGTCCGTCACTGTTGATATCCTCGTAGATGGCATCGCCCCCACGGAAGATGCGGTTCTCGTCTTTCGTGCCGTCGTAGCAGTAGACCATGGGCTTCGTCATGTTGTTCTCGTCGAGCACCACCTTGCCGTCGGCATCGCGCACCACGGGAGCGTTGGGGCCGCTCACTCCGGGCACCTCCACCTCGCTGTAGTCGCTATACTGATAGACACCCTTGTAGCGGAAGCCATAGATGCTGCCGAGGGCGGTCTTCAGCTCCACACGGGTGAGGTATGACGGAGTGTGTCCGCTGCGGTCGTACTCTTGGTTGAGTTTGGCCAGGCAGGTCTCGTCCATGGCGGTGATTTCGTTCTTGTTGTTGGCAAAGGTGATGTTGAAGTCGGCCGAGAACTTGCCCGCCTTGATGATTTGGTTACCATTCAGGTTGAACTCCCAACCCACATTCTTCATGTCGCCGGCGTTCTGCACCGACAGGTTGGGATAGCCCGACGAGGTGGGAATGCCATAGCTGGTCATGAGCAGGTCGCTGGTGTACTGCCAATAGAGGTCGACGTTACCAGTGATGAGTTCGTTGAAGAATCCGAAGTCGGTACCCAAGTTGTAGGTTTTCTTCTGCTCCCACTTCAGGTTCTTCAGCTGGATGTTCGAGGGATAGTTCGACGAGGCGTTCAGATAGCCGGGGCCGTCGCCATACTTGCTGTAGAAGAGTCCTTCGGAGCCAGGCTGGCGGCCACCGATACCCCATCCTGGACGCAGCGAGAGCATCGACACAAAGGGCAATGCCTCTTTGAACCACGGCTCGCGGCTGACATTCCATCGCAACGAGAACGAGGGGAAGTTACCCCATCGCTGGTCGTCGCCAAACTTGGTGCTACCGTCGCGGCGCACGGTGAAGTCGGCCATGTAGCGTCCCTTGTAGGCGTAGTGGGCCGAGTAGGTGAAATAGATGCTGCGCCAACGGCCGCTGCCCGTCGACATGCTCTTGATGATGCCCTCGGCGGCGGTGCTCTCGATGGTTCCCGACGGCAATCCCCACGTGCTGGTGCCTTGCGACGACGAGGTGCCGCTGGTGAGCTGTCCGCGCAGCATCATCGACAGCGAGTGGTCCTTGTTTTTGAAGGCGGGGGTGTAGGTGAGCGTGTGGGTGGTGGTGACACCGAGGCTCTTCGACGAGTTCGACGTCGAGGAGTTGCTGCCGCTGTCCTTCCATCCGCTGGTGCTCAGCGAGAGGGGCATGAACTGGTCGTCGTAGCGATTGAAGATGTTGAACACCACCTTGCCCTCGTAGTCCAGTCGATGATGGTCTTGGTCGATGCCCAGCAGACGGTAGTTCAGCTTAAACTCAGGCGTGATGTTGTAGCTGGTGTCGTAGCTCTTGGCCAGGTGAGCCAGCGCCACGGGGTTCTTGTGGTTCAGCTGGTCGCGCAGCTTGTCGTTCACGGTGGGCAGCATCGAGTAGTATTCGTCGGTGATGTCGTTGCTGTTGGCGTCCTCTTCATAGATGGAGAGGTTGGGCATGCGCACGTAGGCGATGGAGAGCAGGTCGCCAGCGTTCTTCTTGTTCTTGGTATAGGTGAGCGCGATGTTGGTCTCGATTTTGATGCGGTCGCTGACGAAGTAGTCGAGGTTGACGCGCGATGTGAATCGGTCGAGTCGCTGCTCGATGATGGAGCCGGTCTCATGGTCGTAGCCGGCACCGATGCGGAAGTGGGCCTTCTCGCCGCCGCCGGTCAGCGCCAGGTAGTGGTTCTGTCGCCAGCCGGTCTTCTTCACCAGCGAGACCCAGTCGGTGTTGTCGTCGTACATGCGCCACTCGGGGAATCCGCTGGTCTTGTATTGTATCTCGTTGATGTCGCTGGCATCGTCGCTCATGCGCGGGTTGAAATATTCCTCCTTGAGCAGCATGGTGTACTCGTCGCCATTGAGCAGCCGATAGCCGTTGGGCTGATAGGTGCCGGTGAGTCGGAAGCTGTAGTTCACGCGTGTCTTGCCGCGTGCACCGCGCTTGGTCTTGATTTCGATGACACCGTTACTGCCCTGCGAGCCATAGACGGCTGTTGAGGCGGCGTCTTTCAGCACGGTGATGCTCTCGATGTCCTCGGGATTCACATTGAGCAGCTCGGCGAATTTCTCCTCGTTGGCCGACTGGAAGTCGAAGTCGTTGGTGTTGGTCTCCCAGATGTTGCCGTCGACCACGATGAGGGGCTCGCTGCTGCCGTTGATGCTCGACACACCACGCAGGCGCATGCTGGTGCCGCTGCCCAGGTTACCGCTGTTGGCCACGATGTCGAGTCCGGCGATGCGGCCCTGCAGGGCTTCGTCGACGGTGGTCATCGACAGTCCCTCGAACTCCGACATCGAGATGCTCTGCTGAGCTGTTGAGATTTCGTCGACAGGGATGCTCAGGCCATTGCCCTGCGTGCGTTTCTTCGAGGTAATCACCACATCGACTATTTGCGTATTCGGCTGCATCCTCACCTGGAAATTCTTCTTGTTGAAGGGCAGGATGACCGTCTTATAGCCTACGTAGGTGATGCGCAGCTTGTCCTTGGGGTTCTTCAGCTTAAACGAGAAGTTACCGCTCATATCGGTCACGGCCGAAGCCACGATACGGTTGGCGGCGTCGAGTTCCACCACGTTGGCCATCATCACAGGTCCGAGTTCGTCGGTGACGGTGCCGCTGATGATGTCGCCGGCCTGCTGGGCGGCTGCACGGCTGATGAAGAGCGAAAAAAGAATAAATAATAAACCTATCTTCTTTCTGATGCGAATATATTTTTTCATATACGATCTTCCTTTCTTATTATTTATTCATTTATTCATTGGCGTAGAGCAAAGGCCTGTCGATGAGGTGGATGACGGCCGACGAGCTGGTCTCGATGTTCGCGGCCTCCATGGCATCGCCCTCGTGATATAGATATTCGCGTGCCTGCAGGTTGTAGAGCGCTGGATTGCTGGTGAGCACGTGTGCCGGCTGATACTGCTGCGGGTGGTCCTGGCAGCGCTGGTCGCTCACCTCGATGGTCTCACGCCCGTCGCTGCCGTCGACATAGCGCGCCGTGAGCAGGTAGAAGCGCTCGGTGAGGGGGTTCATCAATGCCGTCTCCACGGTGAGCTCGGGGTGTGTGGGGTCGATGACCTCCACGGGCGCGCCGATGAAGAGGGCGTTGTCCTGTATGTGGTATTTCACAAAGTTCACGATGGCCAACGAGTCGCGCGTCTTCGCCGTCAGGTTGCCCTCGTCCTCATACTTGTCCACCTGCTCCCATGTGGGCAGCAGCCCGTCGTTGTGCAACTGCTGTATGCTGGCGTTGGTGGGCACGTAGATGGTGTAGTGGTAGGTGTTGAAGGTGCTGATGTTCTTCCTCGGCGAGGCAAAGCTCTTGTTGTGCAGGGTCTCCAAGAGTCCGCTGCGCTCGAAGAGTCCGTAGAACATGCTGAATTCGGGGGTGGCCGAGAGGATGTCGTCGACCGATTTGCGGGTGGTCATCAGCGGCTCGTCGTCCAGGATGTATGCCTTGCCGTTGCCGTCGGCGGTCTGGTCGTAGATGTCGCTCACCACCACGGGGCGCTGCTCGTCGACCTGCCGACTGGCAGCCACGGTCATGCCGTTGACGCCCTGCTGCACGTTGGCCACGCGCAGCATGGTGCCGCCCTTGGTGCGATAGTATTCGTGGCCATCTTCCACGTCGCCGATGACGACGTGCGTCTCCAGGATGTCCTTCAGTCGGTTCTCCACCTGTGCCGTGGTGGCGCGGCCTATGCTGTCGCCCACTTCGCCCGTCTCCACATTATAATTGAAGATGCTGGCCCACACACGCTGGTCGTCGGCCTTCGTGGGGTCCCAGTGGAAGCGGAAGAGCTGCGTCTCGGCCTTGCCATAGCTGCAGGGGTCGATGTATTGCAGCATGGCCTTGTTGTTGGGGATGAAGAAGCTGTAGCGGGCGTTGAGCGAGTTGAGGTAGATGTTGTACTTCAGCCTGTTCACGGCCCAATAGATGATTTTCATCGACTCGTTGGTGAGTGCGGGGAAAAGCACACTGACGAAGGAGTTGGGCGAGTAGACCTTGTTGGTGAGGTAGACGGCACCATTGCACGAGAGCCACACCGAGTCGATGTCGGCGGCCTCCACGCCCATGGGGTCGTTGTCTTTGTTGAGGATGCTCTGGAACTTCGAGGGCACGCTGTTGACAAACGAGCTGAGCATGTTGTTGTTCAGCAGTTCGGCCACCACATCGTCGGGCACGTTCTCCCATGTGCCATACTGGTCTCTGAGGATGCGGCCGGCGCCGTTTTGCCAGTAGGCCTCCATGGCTTCGTTGGATGGCACGAGCATCACGCCCATGTCGCGCTGCATCGACACGTTGCCCGTGCCTTCGATGAGTCCCGACACGAAGGCGTTCCACTCCGGGTCGTACTTCAGCAGCGCCGTGGGATTGCCGCCGTTGGGCAGACGGTCCAGCTTCTCGTTGTCCTGCGACTTCTCGGAGAAGAACCGCTTCTGGTAGACGGTGTCCACACGGGTGCCATACATGTCGTTATACATCATCGTCACCGAACCGGCGCGGTTGGGGGTGCGGTCGGGATAGGGTGCGCAGAAGCGCTCCATCAGCCGGTTGTAGAGGCTCACGTTGCTCTTCGTGCGGATGCGCTCGGCCATGTTGGGCAGCGGCGTCACCACGTCGGCCATGAGGTGGATGAATCCGTTGCTGCACTTCACGTTGGGTTCCATCACCTGCACACCGTTGATGCTGGCCTCGCCGGGCTGGCGCTGCGTGGTGTGGTTGAACAGGAAGTCGTAGTCGCTGTTGGTGATGCGCTTGTTGGTGAGCATCTTCTCGATGAAGAGCACCAGGGGCACGGTGCTGTTGTCGGTCATGCACACAATGCTCTGGCCGCCGTCGCGGAAACGCTGCCAATAGGGTGTCAGCGGCATCTCCTCGGGGCGGAACACGGTCACCGAGTCATAGGGGGTGGTAGAGGCGAAGCGGCGCAGGCTCTCGCCCTCGGTGGGCGGCGTACCCTCCACGCTGGGCAGCGCCGAGAGCTGCATCGAGTTGTCGAGCATGCTGCCAAAGAGCAGCAACCGCTTCTGCGAGTTGGAGAGCTGGCCGTAGCTGCCCACCCCCCACTGGCGTTGGCTGAAGAAACGCTCGTAGGCGGCGTCGTCGGCCACGAAGAGCGTCTTCGAACCCGTCTTGGCCAGCACATCGCGATAGCCAAGATCGTCAATCAAGCGCACGGTGTTGGTGTAGTTGCCCTGGCTCTCGAGCCAGTTGTAGATGCTCGAGCCCCAGCCTTCGGGCGTGCGCTCGTCAAGGTCGTACTGCGAGCACGATGTCGTGCTCAGAGCACCGGCCAACAGCACACCCGTAGCAGCCAGCAACAAGAGCCGACCGTGCTTCTGTGTTCGTTTTTCGGTTTTCATTTACGCTGTTGATTTTATAATTGCAATTATGGTGCAAAATTACAAATAATTAACGCGCGAAGCTTTCCAGTTGGTGCTTTCGTGTTTTCTTTACGTGAAGGTTGCTTTTCCGCATGTTCCAACGTCTTTCGTTCTCGTTCCAAAAGTGCGCCGTCATGCTTCGCTTTCGTGCCATCTTGCCGTCAGCGGGGGCTTCGCCGGAATTTTTCAGATTATTCGGATTCCTCAGATTATTCAGATTATTCAGATTATTCGGACTATTCAGATTATTCAGATTCTTCAGATTATTCGGAGCACCCGGATTTTCAGGCCTATCGCCCACGAAAATTTGGAGCGCGACTTTTTTCAAAAAGTCAACGCCAAATTTTTGTCCCAGGCCGTGGGATTTTTATGCCGCATGCGAAAGCAACAAAAAGCCCAATTTGGTTATCCGTAAAGTAACTGTCAAAGAATAAGTTGCCATGGCTTTAGGGCGTAATGCCCCTTAATTCCATACTTGGAAAAGAAAAAACGTCGAAAACGTTTGGTTATTCGCATGCTTATTCGTAACTTTGCAGCCAATTATGGAAGCGCGGGTGCCCTCATTAGCCACCAAAGCATCCGATGATGTGTGCGCGCCCAAGCAAACAACGGCAAAACCGTATATAGCGCAATGGCAGAAAACGTTTCAGGCGAGGCACATCGCCCCGGCAGAATTGAGGTGGTGTGCGGCTCGATGTTTTCGGGCAAGACCGAAGAGCTGATCAGGCGGATGCGCAGGGCGCAGTTCGCACGGCAGCGCGTGGAAATCTTCAAACCATCCATCGACGTGCGCTATTCCGACGAGGACGTGGTGAGCCACGACCAAAAGCACATACAGTCGACACCCATCGACTCGTCGGCGAGCATCCTGCTGCTGTCGAGCGATATTGACGTGGTGGGCATCGACGAGGCGCAGTTCTTCGACATGGGTCTGGTCGACGTGTGCAACGAGCTGGCCAACCGTGGCGTGCGCGTCATCATTGCCGGCCTCGACATGGACTTCCGAGGTGTGCCCTTCGGCCCCATGCCCGCCCTCTGCGCCATCGCCGACGACGTGACGAAGGTACATGCCATCTGCGTGCGCTGTGGCAACCTGGCCTATGTGAGCCACCGCAAGGTGACGTCGGACAAGCGCGTGCTGCTGGGCGAGACACAGGAGTATGAGCCGCTGTGCCGCGAGTGCTACCAGAAGGAGATGAGACAAGGGAAGTGAGAAAGCATTTTTCCCTATATATATAATAATGA
>JAEEGF010746926.1_pt1 | contig 11754 bp, 3 predicted proteins | sample 9134171 | NCBI WGS metagenome assembly JAEEGF01 (sample SAMN16246542, study PRJNA631951) | gut metagenome | biome: gut microbiome; feature: rumen; material: AP-attached | host: Bos | place: Iran: Karaj | collected 2018-10 | reverse complement strand
GGCTCCGGGGTTTCAGATGCTAGGAGGACGGTAAGAAGCCCCTTCCTGAGGGTCGAGGATGACATGAAGAGTACAGTGTAAGCTGGCCCCGGAATGGTTCGGCAAGCTCACCAACCTTAGTCCGGGGTGACAAATGCTAGGGGTACTGTATGGATCCCCTCCCTGACGGTCGAGGATGACGATTCAAACGCCTATTTCTTATAGTACACGCCTTTCGCTTTTTTGCCATTGCCCACTTTACGGCCTTTGAGGTCGTAGGTTTGCTTCGGGCGGAAATTCATGCGGATTTCGCCGGTGCGGCTGTCATAACGCCCAATAACAGTCGTATGTTCTTGGCCGTCCTTGCCGCCATTGAGAATAACCACATCCATGTTTCCAACCGATGCCGTTTCGATACCAGCCGTATAAGTGCGATCAGCCATGACCAGGCGGCCTGACGCATCAAACTGTTGTGCCACGGCGGACAAATCATCCGCTGCATACGGACTTGACGCCACACGCCTTGCGACAAGCGAAGCTTTCGAAGACGGTTCAGCATCTTCTTGCGGCTCATCAGAGGTGACTCCCGGAGTTTTAAGCAAATACGCACGTAGCGGATTGATATAAGTTCCTTTACCGAACCGAGAGAACGAGCCAATTTTAAAGCCTTTGCGTGCCGCCCCGGTATAGCCCCAAACATTGCCATCCTTGGTATCATCATAACTCCAAGTCTTCATCTGGAGCATACCCTGGAATACCCATTCTTTTTTGCGGATTCCTGTTTTAACGGACTTGCCTGTCTTGGCATCCCTTGTAGATTTAATCGTAGCACCGCCTTTAAAGCCCATCGTCTCAGATGCCATTTCAACAATGTACGGTGTGTAAGCCGTCAACACACCCGGCAATTTGTTGCAATCATCATAACCTAAGGCTACTTGAGCAGCGCCAATCTCTTCATTGCACCAGACATACTTCATTCCCACAGCATCCTTGCCATTTAAGCTGACAACGCCAGCAAACTCAATGATAGATTTCACACCTTCAAGATTAGATGCATCAAAGTCAAACGGCAACATAACCGTCGAGAACCCGGACAAATCCGTCTTGAATTCTCGGTCAAACAAAATAGAATCCACCTTGATATCCTCTGGAATGTCAATAACATCGGTAAGGCCATACTCACCGTCAATTTCAGCAACCAGCCGACTTCCATCAAGCCCGACAGATACAGCCGCAAAGTCGTTCTCCGGCTTTACAAGCGTTACAGTAAGGTCCAGACCCGCAGCTATGTTTGCGTTATACGAAGTACTAAAATAAATCTCAGGATCTTCATATTCATCAATAACGAGATCGATATTTTCGATATTTTCATCAGTTCCTTCATTAGAATAAACTGCATTAGAAGAAGAATTTACGTATATATTGAAATAAGCAGAGCCGCTAGTCTGCAGCGAGCCCTTCAGCAGGATTTTATAGCCCTCTGGCATCATCAACTTCAACTTCCCATTCACATACAAACTGTAATCGCCATTCTTGCCGCCGTTGTCATATATTTTGAACGTTTTCACGCCTTCTGGAATATAGACGGTCAACTGATCATTAGTACTAAGCATATTGACAGACAAATCCGTCATTTTCGTAAATACAGGCCTTACAGTCACATCAGACGGTTGCATTGTAAACGAAGCTGTATTCACAGGGTGCTGATACCATGCCATCGATTTCAGCACATGCCCATCAGCATCCGTCACCACGACACTGTCTAGAATATAGCCGTCCACCGGTGTCGCCGTCAATGTAAACGATTCACCCACCTTTGCAATTTCCTTGTCGCATGCGGCTGTGCCACCGTCAACACTTGCTACACACGTTATGGTGTGTTCTGTTTTTTCCACAAATGTCACCTCAAATTCAAGACCCTTTTTGCAATAAGATCCATCCGATTCAAAGAACAGCGTAAGGATATCACTTGTCAATGCGTTTCCATCGTTTAAATCGAAATCACCGCTTTTTTTATCCACAAGTTTATCCGCATCAATTCCGCCACCGTATATAGACAAATAGTCATACCCCGACTCCGTTTCAGCACTTCCTGATAACTTAAGGGCAAGGCCTTCTGGAGCAATCAACTGCAAGTATCCATTTGCATTACTGCTGTAGTTTGCCTTTTGTCCTCCATCATCATACACGTTGAACTTATCTACTCCAGCGGCAAAGCTTACGGCTTTCATCCCGGTTTTAGGCATATTGACGGACACATTGACGGACCCATCCCCATTAATAGTCGTAAATATCGGCTTTACCATGACGTTTGAACGGGGCATATCAAACCATGCTGAATCGCCATTAAACGAAACACGACTGATAACAGCTTTCTTATCAATATCCACAAATTCAACACCCACAAATGTAAAGCCATCCGCAGACTTGGCCTTCAATTTGACGATGTCGCCAACTTTCACTTTACTTGTGATTACATTATCGCGGTCATCTACACACTCGCCTGTTCCACCATCAACAGCGGCATTGCATGCAATGGTAAATTCTTCATCTTTGGGGACTATTTCTTGCTTGTCGATGACCGTTACCGTCAAGTCAAGGCCCGCCGCTGTCGCCTCGCTATTCTCTGCTTTAAAATAAATAAACAGTTCCCCATTTTCATCGGTTTCAAAATTAATGTTGTCATTAGAATTTTTACCCCAATAAACAAGGTTTTCATCATAAGAATAACCTTTGGCAAAATTCCATAAATTATTCCAGTCATACGCAAAAGCCCATTGAGCACCATCGTCACCATCAACCAAAGCCGCAGAACCAGTCACTCGCAGAGCCTTACCCTTTGGAGCATACACATACAGCAGAGCACCGCCCAAATTGTCGCTGTAATCCCCATCCTTGCCGCCATCGTCATAAATATGGATGGTCTGAGCACCTTCTGGAATAGCGACTCCAGCCTGCACAGGAGAATACTTATCCGACATATTTTTAGGCATATTGACATAATAATCAGTCGCTTTCACAAATGTAGGCATTACGGTCACATCCGTAAGCGGCATCCTAAACGTGGCTGAATTTCCAGACAGCAAATGCATTGTATTCGTAGATGAAATTCCGTACACAGAATACCATGTAAACACGTCCGAGACTACTCCATCTTTATCCTTGACTTCGACCCCCGCAAGTACATAGCCCTCTTCAGGAGTGGCCTCCCACTTCACGATTTTACCGTACTTCGATTCGGCCTTGCTGCAAGCAATTGTTCCACCTTCAATTGTTTCCTCATCACCATTGCCACATGTTATTTTATGTTTGATATCTTTCCCGACACGTATCGTAAAGTCGAACCCGCTCAGATTACTATTGTAATCAGATTCAAAATACAAAGTCATCACGTTGCCCGAACTTACCAAAGGAGCGTCATTGAAATTCATAGATCCATACGATTTATCGATCAACGTACTCGCCCCTTCAGCACCATTGTAAATAGTCAAATAGTCACCACTATATGTTTCGGCAGTTCCCGAAAGCACCAAAACATAGCCCGACGGAGCCACTAGCTGTAAAGTTCCATCTGAACCTTCGCTGTAATCCCCATCCTTGCCGCCATCATCATAGACTTTCAGCGTTGTCACCCCTTCCGGGATTATAACTTTTCGAGTTCTAATCCTAGGCATATCGGCATAGAAATTGGAATTTTGCTCGACAAACACAGGCTTTACAGAAACATCCGCATAAGGCATTTCAAACGACGCGGTATTGTCACTAGATTCTAGTGCGTACACAACACTTTCTTTTGCACTTGCAACTTCATAACCCGCAAGTTTATAGCCCTCCGCAGGCTCAGCCGTGAGTGTCACAAACTCGTTACCCTTTGATTTTTCCTTGCCGCAACTGAATGTTCCGCCAACAACAACTGCATCGCACATTACGGCAAATTCCAATTCATCTTTATCCACAACATTCACAGTCAAGTCGAGGCCATCCGCAGAGGTCGCATAATAATATGATTCAAGGTATATATACAGCAATCCATTTTCATCCGAATCAAAGATGATGTCATCCTTTGATTCAAAGCTCCAATAATTTGAAAAATCGCCGTCATACCCAAAAGCCCACACAGTAGATCCATCAACAACCGCAGAACCCGTCACCCGAAGCATTTTTCCCTTCGGAGCAACTAACTGCAAAACCTCTGTTATACCATTATCTGAATTTATCGCATAACCGCCATCCTTGCCGCCGTCGTCATAAACGTTGAACGAGGTTACACTTTCTGGGATATTGACGACTAGAGGATGATCCGATTCTGTAATAGGCATGTTGACAAACAGTTTCGTCGTCGCCGCTTTCTTGAATATAGGCGTTATAGTCACATCCGATAACCGCATCGTGAACGAGAACTCATTGCCGGCATACCACGTCACATTATCGACATTTATCACGTTGCCGTTCTTTTTCTTGACTTCAATGCCATCAAGCACGTAGTCATTTCCTGGAGTAACCATGAGCGTTACCTTCTCGCCCGGTTTCGCTTTGGCCTTGTCACAAGCCAACGTTCCGCCTTCAACGTTTTCAACACACTCTACGGCATAATCGCGGTAATCTCCGTACTCCACGGTAAGATCCAGCTCAGCCATGCTGCTTCCGCTTTGAGGAACAAGGGCTACCGTCATGGTATCAGTCGTCACAAAGCTGATATCATCAGACAATTCACTTGTAAAGATTTCACCGTCATGGTTATCGGTAACTTCAAGACGTGTTTCAATATCATCTTTCAAAGACCCCGTCACTAAAGCCACTTTTCCCTTTTGAGGAGCAGGCACTCGCAACTTCCCGCCCGTATTACCTTCTGGACTTCCATCCTTGCCGCCGTCGTCATACACCTTGAACGAGGTCACTGATATCGGCACGCTAAGCGTCAACAAACCCTGTTGAGGAATATTAACATACAAATCAGATTCATGCGTAAATAATGGTTTCACAAAAGCTTCTGACTGAGGCATTTCAAACGAAATGGTCTTATCGCTGCTATACCAGGGCTTGTTTCCCGAAACAAGCTCATTTCCGTATTTATCATGAACGACATACCCCGTCAACGCATAGCCTTCTTTAGCAGCCGCCGACAACGAGACAATTCTACCCGCATCAATCGAATAATTGGGGCAATCCTGAATATAACCGATTTCAACGCCGTCTTTATCAGTAGCGCTTACGCAAGTCAACTTGTTGGATTGCTGTTTGACTACGTTCACCGTAAACTTGAAACCCTTCTCTGTTGTAGAAACCCAAAGTCCATTTACGTAATCATCGTTGCAGGCAAGCCCTCTATTCTTAAAGCGGATCGAGATAGTAGTACCAGAACTCATCAATGAGACATTCTCTATATTTTTGCCGCCAATCAACTCCGCAATTTTCGAATTCGGGTCATCGCAATTTCTGCCATTGCAAACCAGCAGCGTATCGTCGTCACACATTGCAATATCTTCCGCATCGGCCTTCACCTGAAGCGTATAGTTTCTCGGAGCATTAATCCGTAAAAATCCGTTAGCATTGATACTGTAATTTTTAGAAACTCCGCCATCGTCAAAGACCTTGAACGTTTTTACGTCCTTAGGGATTACAGCCTCTACAGTGTCGTTTGTCGGCATATTTATATACAAATTACTATAGTTTGTCGTAAAACTCGGCGTTACAGTAACATCACTTGCCCGCATTACAAATGAAAAAGCGTTATGGTACCAGGAGCCGCCATCAACATCCAATTTTCCATCCGCATCTGTTACTTCGACGCTTTGGAGAACCGAGTTTGTAGGAACAGCTGTCAACGTGACTGGGGTATGAGCTTTTTCATTACCAGCGTTGTTTCCAGAAGAACATTCCTTTATGCTCCCGCCAGAAATGTTGGTGTTTCCACCAGAATTGTTGGTGTTTCCACCAGAATTGTTGGAAGCGCATTGTATTTCATGCGGTACATCTGGTACAGCATACACCGTGAAATCGAAACCATGGTAATTTAAATCATAAGTCCTTTTTCCAGCATAAAAATCAAACGTCAAAACATTTTTAGTACTCAACAAATAGATATCATTCCTAGAGCCATAAAATGTAGTTGCATTTTCGCCACAGTTGTCAGCATCGCAGACCCTTAAAGGATCTGAATCCCATGTTTGCATACTGCCTTTCACTTTCAACAAATAATTCTCCTGCGCAAACAACCGTAATGTATCAGCACTGCTCAGAACGTAATATCCATCCTTGCCCCCATTGTCGTACACTTTGATTGAATCGACACCAGGCGGAATAATCGCCGTCATCGCAGACAAATTAGGCATATTGAGATAAAAAGTGTCCAATTTATTCGTAAACGTGGGCGTCACAGTAACATCCAAAACAGGCATAATGAAAGAATGAGTTTTGCCAGAATACCATTGTCCACCCACCACCTTCACATCATTCTGGTAAGCATCCTTGATTTCAATACCCGTCAGCGCATAGCCCGTTGTTGGGGTTACAGTCAACGTAACCGGTTCACCGGGATTCACTTCATTACCGCACTCTTCGATAGTCCCGCCTGCAACGTTTTCAGCACATTTTACCTTATGCGGAACATCTTTTTCCGCATTCCTTATCGTAAGGTCGAGGCCCTCTCCTCTTGACGAATTGTCATAAGCACGGAAAAAGAGCGTCATGGCATTACCGGTACTGATGTACATGATAGAATCTATAGGCCCGGACTTTTCGGTTATAAATTTAGGAGTACCAATTTCACAGTTTGGCCCATCGCAAATAGACATATAATCATATTGATCATCACGTGGATTAATGTTTTTATGACCAGTCACTTGAAGCACATAGCCATCATGAGCAATCATCTGCAGCGTGCCATCCGCATCTTTACTGTATTTTCCGTCTTTGCCGCCGTCGTCATACACCTTGAACGAATCCACTGAAGCAGGGACGACAATAGAAGCAGTCCCTTTAAAGGGCATGTTGATATACAAATCATTAATTTTATCCGTAAATACAGGAACCACATTGACATTTGCAAGCGGCATCTTGAAAGAAATTTTGTGAGAGGGTTTGTACCATAGGAAATCTTTAAAAGTCTTTACAACATTTCCGCTTTCGTCCCTGACTTCGGCACCCGCAAGAACATAGCCTTTGGCAGCTTCCGCCGTTATCGACAATTCAACAGTTTGTCCATAATCAGCCTGATTTACCCCTTCGCATGTAATTTCACCAGCAACTACGTCAACACATGTTACGGAATAAGCCTTACTAGGCCCTACACGCACAAGCAAGTCAAAGCCTTTATCCGAATGTGCCGAGGCAGATTCCGTAGCAAATTTGATAGTCAAGGAACCTTTTGAACTGATAGTATGAATCGCAGTTGAGCCAGATGCAGCTTTCACAAGCTTTACAACAGAGTCTGCACAACTTTCTCCATCGCAAATCGAAAGTTTGGCGTTACTCCACGTATCCATGTCACCAAGAACCTCAAGAAAATGATTCTTTGGAGCTTTTAACGTCAAAACACCATTCGCATTGATACTATAGAATCCATTCTTGCCGCCATCGTCATAGATTTTGAACGATTTCACGTTTTCGGGAATGACAACGCCAATAGAATCATTTTCGGGCATGTCTATATGCAAATTGGACAAAACATTCGTGAATTTAGGCTTTACGGAAAGATTCATTGGCAGCATAGTAAATGAAGCTTTATTATCGGGATACCAGGAATCAAGCACATCCACCACATTTCCAGAAGCGTCCTTGAGTTCAAGCCCTGCAAAAACATAGCCCTCTTGAGGCATGGCTTCAACAGATACTTTATCACCAGAAGAAAAAGCTCCCTCCGGACATTTAATAGAACCGCCTTCAACATCTTCGTTGTCACAAGCCAGCGTATGCAGTTCATCTTTCCCCACCATCACAGTGAAATCAAAGCCGCTAACATGCTCAAGGACTCCGTAGCTCGCTGCAGTAAAAAAGCCGCTCTTTTCAAAATCAAACGTCAAACCATTACCAGAACTGAGCAAATGGATGTTTTCCACCGCACCGCTCCAGCTATCCATAAGCGTAACAACGTTTTCATTGCAATCAATGCTATCTTTAACCGTAAGCTTGTCTTCATTGAGCAGGGTTTCCATGCTCCCCCTCACATAAATTCTATAACCGCTGGGGGCAGTCAACCTCAACGTTCGGTTGGTAGGTCGCAATTCGTCCGGTCTGCTGTAATCTTTGTCCGCACCGCCGTCATCGTACAGTTTAAACGAGGTCACTCCTTGAGGAATAATAACTTCAAGAGTGTCGCTCTCGGGCATGTTGACGGAGAAATGGGAAACATCGTTTGTAAACTTGGGAGTCACCACAACATCAAAAAGCGGCATGATAAACGAGAATTTGTTTCCGGAATACCAGGTTCCCTCTAGGAGGGGCTTTACAGGTACACCATTAACATCCTTGATTTCGACACCTTCAAAAACATAGTTTTCTTTGGGCGTTACCGTAAGAGAAACCGTATCACCAGTATGAATCGTATTCTCTGGAGGACACAGATCAATGGCACCGACATCACCCACGCTATTCTTGCACTCTACAGAAAGATCTTCATCTTTTTTGATACGCACCGTCAGATCTAAGCCGCTGTAGCCTCCACCACTGACGTCACCCTTCAAGACAAACACCAAATTTTTCTTACTGATAAAATTGATATCGTCTATTTTCCCGCTGAGGCCATCCAAAATAGTTTTCCCACGCTTATCAGTATAGCCTTCGAAAACAGTAAGCCGGTCTATATATTCTTTTGTATCAATGCTGCCCGTCACCTGAATTGAATAGCCCTCAGCAATCCATATACTCAAGGTATCGTTCACATCGCTGTTGTAATTTCCATTTTTGCCACCGTGGTCATACAGTTTGAAGGTAAAAGCCTCATTTTCTGGAAAACCCAGCAATGGATTTCCACTGTTCTGTGTGGTTAAATCGCTAAAAGTAAGAACATATTTCGTACAATTACTTGAGTTATTAATTCTAGCAGAAATCATGTCGATATACTGCTCATTCGTTTCTGCAACCTTACTTAAAGACGCGTACTCCCACGTAGGATCCACAGCCGAAGCCATGGTCGCAAATGAAACTAGGAGCAGGGTTACCGCTTGGATTGTTTGACGGAGTAAATTAGAATTCATACAGCCCTCCGCATTTTTTTTTGTATGCACGGAACGGAATTGAAATAGACAGGCATAAGCGCAGTCCACAAAAATACATCACTCAAAACAGGATTTTTATTCATAAAAGATCCCTAAAGTAAACTCGTTAAGAAAAATATAGCTTTCACAACAGAGACCTACAACACGACAATGTGTAAATAGTCGTAAAAAATGAGATAAATCACAGCACAAAAAAGTAAATATTGCGACCGAAAAGTAAAAGCGTTCCCCGTAAGGGAAACGCTTTTGAGAACGTTAAAGAGAGACTTTTTGCTGAAGCAGCTTTACTTCACAGAGAAGCGCTGCATGTAGTTGCCCTGCTTCACCATGTAGATGCCGGAGTTCTTGAAGTTCGCCTTGAGAACTTCGTTCACCGTGGCACCAGCTTCGACCTTCATGTTGCCGAGATAGCGGCCCTGCATGTCGAACACCTGGAAGTCACCGCTCTTGAACTGCATTCTCGTAGTCATGTGGAGAGCTTCTGTTGCACTGCTGCTGCGATGGTGAACGGATGCAGAAGATGCCGGAGCAGAAGCACTTGACTTGGGAGCGCTGGCACTAGATTCCGGTTCCGGCTGCGGAAGCGGATGCTTCTTGTCAGTCATCTTGAAGTAGGTGACATCGAAGGAACCCGTACCACCGCCGGCTTCGACGAGCACCTTGGCTTCGTACATCTTACCCATCTTCATGCCGAGGGATTCCCACTTCTTGAAATGAGCCGTGATGTCGATATGGCCACAGGAACGAGAACTCTTACGAACGCTGAAGAACTGCGGGAAAGTCTGATCCCCCTTAATGGAGGGCTTGTTTACACGAGTGTTCTGCCAAATTTCGTAGGTATCACCGTCAACCGTGAATTCGCCCTTTCTCTGGCCGAGGAGGTTTGCACCCGGCTTGTTGAACCAGTCATCCACGATGTAGTATTCCACGAGCGGATCAACCGTCCAGCCATAGATACCGATGTAGTTGTAACCACCGGCACTACCCTGCTTTTTCCAGTTGAAATAGGCATCGATGGGGCCAACTTGTTCATAAGTCTGCTTTTCATCATACTTGAAGCCGACACGGGCAAGGAAGTCACCTGTATTGCTCCAGCTGGCCTTATAAGTTCCGTTATCATAGTAGGTCATGGAGTTATTGCCGCCCTGGTACCAGATTTCATAGTGGTACGGAGAGCTGCCGACGTTACCCGTCACGCTGGAGTTGTTCTGGCCCTGGGTCCTCGATTCTTTGCCTTCGTGGCCCATCTGATCCTTGCAGGCATCAATCTTACCGCTAACAGCTGCACCGGCAGAAGATTTCGGAGTCGAGGCAGAAGATGTCTGAGTCGAAGCAGAAGAACTGGGCTTCACTTCACCATCAGCAATATAAACCTTAGCATGCGGGAAGTCCATATGGCCACCATTGACTTGACCATTAACGTTACCAGCTTCACCAAGCACCTTGGCTTCGTAGAGCTTACCCATGGTCATGCCCATCTTTTCCCACTGTCTCATGTGTTCGGAAATATTGATGGTACCACAATCACGCGGTTTGTCACGGACGCTGAAATACTGATAGAACTGCACGTTGCCGGAGGTCTTAATTGCAGGACCGGTACGAGTATTACGATAAACGGTATAGGTACCACCATCAACCGTAATGGTCCCTTTTCTTTCATTACCAATCCAGCTACCCGGCATGTCATTGGCGAGAGTATTGTCAATCACATAGTATTCAACCAGGTTGCTCGGAGCACCGGAAACTTGTTCCATCCAGCCATAAATGCCGATATAGGAGTAACCCACATTACTCGCACCGCTCTTCACAAGCTTGAACTCGGCAATCATATCGCCACCAAGTTCCTTGTAGGTCTTGTTACTGCCAAGAGAAAGGCCAGCACGGCAGAGATAGTCCTTAGCACCTGTGATAGTGCAGTCCATGGAACCGTCACTATAGAAGGTTGCAGAACCGCCATGGCCGTTTTCGTCCCAGAGTTCGTAACCGATATCACCGATTTTACCGGTCTGGTTCGAAGAAATTTTCACAGATTGGCCGGAATGTTTGGCATTGGAACAGAAATCCTGAGCAAAAGCACCGGACACCATTCCAAATGTCAAGGCCAAGCCAAATTTAGCCGCATTAGAAATACGTTTCATACTAATGTACTCCTCACATTATAGTTATGCTTTATATAATATATTAGAGAGTATTCCAAAAAGGACTTTTTTTAAAAAATGTTTGTTGTTGAGAAAAACAACAGCATTATGTTTACATAGACGAAAGACCGCTACGCTGGTAGACGATAGACGAAAGGGTAGTAGGAAGTAGGAAGTAGGAAGTGGTTAGTGGTTAGTGGCTAGTGGCTAGTGGTTAGTAGAAAGTAGACAGTAGGAAGGGAGCTGGAAGCGTCATTCTCGACCGGAGGGAGGGAATCCAGTCGATTTACGCTTTGGATCCTATCGCCTGCGGCTCCAGGATGACTAGTTAAGGAGTGCGGCTCAAGGCGTCATTCTCGACCGGAGGGCGGGAATCCAGGCGGTTCAAGGCGATTTTTGCAAGATCGGAGGCGCGCGGTGTG
>JAEEGF010121216.1_pt1 | contig 11754 bp, 7 predicted proteins | sample 9134171 | NCBI WGS metagenome assembly JAEEGF01 (sample SAMN16246542, study PRJNA631951) | gut metagenome | biome: gut microbiome; feature: rumen; material: AP-attached | host: Bos | place: Iran: Karaj | collected 2018-10 | reverse complement strand
TCGCCTGAATTACGAAAGATATCTGGATTATAATGATTTTCTGGAGAAGAATCCTGCGGCCGCAGGAAATATGTTCTTCGCTACTACAAAAGCAAAGAATAGATACACTGATGTGAATTATACCGACGGTTGTTACATCATGTTCGGGAAGGAGAGCGCAGGTATACCTGAGGAGATACTTGTGGAGCATCCGGACAGTTGTGTCCGCATTCCTATGATGCCTGAGGAACGTTCCCTCAACCTTGCCGACTCGGTTGCAATCGTCACCTTCGAAGCCCTCCGCCAGATGGACTTCGCAGGGCTGGAAACATCCGGGGAGTTGCACCGTTTGTCATGGTGAATTAGCGCATCATTAATAAAACAGTCAGGCTGCAATAGTATTTCAACGATGAAATGGCTATTGCAGCCTGACGTTCGTTTAGATTAGTTTGCGGTTATCTCGCAAGGGTTTCCGGTTCCGGATATGTCACGCCCTGAGTATCGATAACGATGCTCTGGATCTTCTGCTCCTCGATAGGTCTGTCGCCCCAGCCGGTTCTGGTCATCGCGATCTTATCAACGATATCCATTCCCTCTGTAACCTTACCGAAAGCTGCATACTGTCCGTCAAGGTGCGGAGCGTCTCTGTGCATGATGAAGAACTGGGAACCTGCTGAGTCCGGATTCATAGAACGAGCCATAGAAAGAACGCCTGCTGTGTGCTTAAGGTCGTTCTTAAAGCCGTTGCCTGAGAACTCGCCTCTGATCGAATATCCCGGTCCGCCTGTGCCGCGTCCTTCCGGGCATCCGCCCTGGATCATGAAGCCGCTGATGACTCTGTGGAAGATGAGCCCGTTGTAGAAGCCCTTGTTAACCAGAGAGATGAAATTATTTACTGTGTTTGGTGCAATTTCAGGATAAAGTTCGAACTTTATCACATCGCCGTTTGCCATTGTTAAGATTCCTGTTGGATTTGCCAAAATACTATCATCCTTTCTTGAAATTATTTATAAAAGATGATAATATAATAGCATTAATGTAAAATTACTTCAAGTATGTCCATTTTTAGGACAAATACAGGACAAATTGTCGTGCATCACGGTATTTCTGCGCGATTTGTCGGACATTTTATGTAAACGGAGTTTATTGTTTGAACAATGGGTGTTAGGAAAGTTTCAGTAAAAATAGTTAAATGGGTAATAGGAATAATCGCGGCCATCATGCTCTTCGGAGTTATCAAAGATTATGTGATGGATATTTACAACGATTATCAGCATGAATATACAAATACGGAGATAACCCAGGGCAAGGACGTAGTGGTTGAGATCCCTGAAGGCGCGACTGAAAAGGATATTGCCAAGATCCTGAAGAGGAAGGGACTTATCAAATACAAAACTGCATTTACGAGAAGGCTTTCCAACTCCGAGTACAGCGGCAAGCTGAAGAGCGGAGTTTACACCTTAAATACAGGCATGAATACCCTCGAGATGATGAGGATCATGTCAGAGGAGAAAGAAGTTGAGGGACCTATCGACAAGCTGGTCGTTCCCGAGGGCTTCACGATAGATCAGATCGCCGAACGATGTGAGGAGCAGGGAATCTGTTCGAAGTCAGATTTCATAAAGGCTGTTAAGTCGATCACATCAACCGACTTCGGATATCTCGCGGAGGTACCGAGCGGCGCCGATGTTAGATACAGACTGGAAGGTTTCCTCTTCCCGGCAACCTATGATATCTACAAAGATACAACGCCGGACATACTTGTTAGAGAGATGCTTCGTGCATTTAAAAATAACTACTCAGAAAAGCTTCAGGAGATGGCCGAGGAGCGCGGACTTACCACCTACGAGGTCATCACACTTGCATCTATCCTTGAGAGAGAGTGCAGGGTTCCGGAGGAGCGAAAGATGATGGCGAGGGTTTACTACAACCGTCTCGATGCCGAGATGCCTCTGCAGGTTGACCCTACAGTCCTCTATCCGTTGACAGAGGGTCTGTACAACAAGGAAGTCGTAACCTACGATGACCTTGAACTTGATTCGCCATACAACACTTACCTGTATGCAGGACTTCCGGCAGGACCGATAAGTAATCCGGGAAATGCATGTATTTACGCGGTGCTCAATCCGGACGATAACGATTACTACTATTATCGACTGGTTAATGAGGAGAAGGGTTATCACAAGTTCAGTGAGACTCTTGAGGAGCACGAGGATACATCAGATGACGAGCGCTGGATGAACGGTATTCCGAAGGATGACGAGGAAACCGACGGCGACGGCGACGGTGAGTCGGATGACGACGATGACGACGACGATGATGACGATAACGACGACTGGTAAGATTAAATAAAACATAACGAATACGACATAAAATAAAGCAGGAGGAGACTGGTTGACATGAGGAATTTTAGCTTTGCTGTAAAAAATATTGGGGATGAGCGTTATCTCACATACACTATTGGGGAAGGCTGTGAGGTAGACGAGGACGTTCTCGAAGCTATGGAAGAGGACGGACTGGAAGAGCTGGTCAGTGTTATTTACGAGGAGGACGACGATTTTGATTATCTGTCCTACGACGTATCCGGCAAGACGGAGCTCGGTGAATTTGCAAAGAGAACGATGAACAAGGCACAGGTATTTACGATCCTTAGAAATATCTCGCTCGGCCTTGTAACACTTAAGGAAGAGGCAATACACCTCTCATACATTCTCCTGAACAAGAAGTTCGTATATATCGATCCGGCAACCTACAGTATCCAGTTCCTGTGCCTGCCGGTTGAGAGCGACGGATCGCTCAGCATAGAGTTCAAGGGCTTCATCAGACAGCTCCTGGCTCACATGAGATTTGATGTTAACGAGGACCTGTCTTACGTTGGACAGCTCCTGACATACATAAACAGCGATTCCTTCAACCTGAGAGGCCTGATCGGACTTACAGAGGCACTCATGGAGGATTCAGGAATCGACTTCGACGCTGAGAGTGCATTCTCGACAGAGGACGGAACAGAGATCATGTCAGGCGGCGGCCAGGATGATTCAGGCGTCGGAAGTTATATGAACAACCTCGGCAGCGCAAGCGATGTCCTTCCGGAAATCGGCGATGACGGCGAGTACGACGATGACGACGACGAGGAAGATACAACTCCTGTTGATGAGATGGATATCGACCAGCTCGTTGAGACAGCAACCGGAATGCTCACAGCTCACGACAAAGAGATGATGGAAGCTGCAAGAGCAGCGGCCGCACAGGAAGAGAAGGAAGCTGACAAGAAGGGCAAGAAGGATAAGAAAGACAAGAAGGCGGCTACAGAGGCTGAGGTTAAGGAGAGGATCGAAGAGATCGTTCGCAGCAAGGAACAGCCTAAGAAGGAGCCTGGCCTTACAGAGTACCTGAAGAATGAAGAGCTTGATGAGGTTGTTCCAAACAATCCACGTATTCAGGCTAAGAACATAAGGATCAACAGAGCGGCACTTGTTCAGACGGCAGCTGAGGAAGGCGCAGCAGAAGCAGAGGCGGCTGCAGAAGAAGCAGTTGAGTCAGCAGTTGGCGAAACAGAGATCATCGAAGTTGCCGGCGAGACAAGAAAGAGAGATTCCAGCGAGGCAGCCATCGAGAACATTGATGAAGCAGCAGGCCAGGAGAAGGCAAGCACAATCGGCCAGGGCACGCTTTCCAAGAATCAGGCCGGAGGCTCTGTACTCGGACTTACCGGAGCACTCATGATCAACCCTTACATGATCCGCGTAAATACAGAAGAAAAGATCATCATCACCAAGAATGTATTTAAGATCGGTAAGGCTAACCGTGGAGTTGATTATTCAGTTGCAGGTAACGGCGCTATCTCAAGACAGCACGCTATCATCACAAGGAAGCCTGATGGTTTCTACATCAAGGATAACAAGTCGACCAACCACACCTACGTTAACAACGAGCAGGTTGGCGACGGCGAAGAGGTTCTCCTTAAGAACAACTGCAAGATCAAGCTCGGCGATGAGGAGTTTATCTTCAAACTTGGTTAATTTTATATGAGAAAAAGCTTTATGAGAACCTGATGAGGGTTCTCATAAAGTCGTTTATAAAATACAGTAGATTTTGGCCCGTTTTCAGCTGAAATCGGAGGATTTTTAAGATTTAAAACAAAATGACATAATCGTTTCAGGAGGAAGTATTATGGGGAAGATAGTTGAAACACACGAGAATGGCAATGTTATTTTAAAATACGAGCTCGATCTTGTTGACGTGGTTGATACAACCGCAGCCGACAAGCTCAGCAAGGAAGTTATACCGGGCGTCGCACCGATCAAGGTGAACGACGACAAGACTATTTCCGCAATCACAACTGATTATTCGAACCTCGAAACCTTCAGCAAGAAGGACAGGAGCAAGGCTGACGTGCTCAGACTTATGGACGGACTTGTTAAGTCCTTCAGCATAGGTCCGAGAGGAATACAGATCAGCTATATCCTGAAGGATGCAAGCAAGATATTTGTTAATCCGGAGACACTCGAGGTTATCTGTGTTGCGATCCCTGTACAGAAGGGCGCAATCGCCATCAAAGACATATCTGATTTCTTCAGAAGCGTACTCGCTATGCTTAGATTTGATACCTCCGACAGAGACAATTACGTCGCAAGACTTTTCAACGAAATAAACGGCTTCAACTTCACGCTTGCTAACTTCGGAAATGCAGTTAAGCAGATGATGTACGAAGCGAATATCAAGGAATTCGTTCCACAGGCAGCTGCAGTACCACAGGCAGCAAATCCTGGAAAGATCAATCGTATGGAGCTGATGAGAAACCGTGCGCAGAATTCGGCAAACCAGATGCCATACGGACAGCCATACGGTCAGATGCCTTATGGACAGGCACCGATGGGACAGTTCCCACAGGGACAGCCTGGACAGCCAGGTGTGCCACCACAGGGAATGCCGGGACAGCCTCCGTTTGGACAGGGTCCTCAGGGACAGCCTCCAATGGGTCAGCCTGGAATGCCGGGACAGCCACCATTCGGACAGGCACCACAGGGTATGCCTCCGCAGGGCGCACCACAGGTAAAGCAGCCTGTACCTCCAATGGGCCAGCCGAGACAGCCGGGCGTGCCACCACAGGGCCAGCCTGGAATGCCACCATTTGGTCAGGCACCGCAGGGTATGCCTGGACAGCCGCCGTTCGGACAGGGTCAGCCGGGACAGGTTCCACCAAAACCACCAGTTCCTCCAATGGGACAGCCGATACCTCCACAGGGTGCACAGACACCTGAAGTAAAAGCGCCGGTTCCTCCTGTTACACCGGAAGCTAAGGCTCCTGAAGCAGTTGTGGCAGAAGCACAGAAGGTTGAGGAGAAGGTTGCTGAAGAAACTCAGAAGGTTGAGGAAAAGGTAGCTGAGGAAGCAAAGAAGGTTGAAGAAAAAGCTGCTGAAGAAGCCGAGAAGGTTGAGGAGAAGGCAGCGGAAGCAGTAGACAAGGCTGCTGAGACAGTTGCAGAGAAAGCACCGGAAGCTGTAAAGGCGCCGGTTGAAGAAGTGAAAGAAGCAGTTCCGGAAGCACCGGCAGCTGAGAAGATAGAAGAGAAGATCGAGCAGAAGGCCGAGGAGAAGGCGCCACAGGCACCGGTACCACCGGTTCCTCCGATGGGACAGCCGGGACAGCCACCATTCGGACAGTTCCCGCAGGGACAGCCTGGACAGGTTCCGCCAAAACCACCGGTTCCACCACAGGGAATGCCGGGACAGCCACCATTTGGACAGGCGCCGCAGGGAATGCCTCCACAGGGTAAGCCGCCGGTACCACCAATGGGACAGCAGATACCGCCACAGGCAAAGCCGCCGGTACCACCAATGGGACAGCAGGTACCGCCACAGGCAAAGCCACAGGTTCCTCCAATGCCGCCGATGCCTCCACAGGCACCAAAGGCTCCGGAAGCACCTAAGGCACCACTTACAGGACCGCAGGTTCCGATGGGTCAGGCACCACAGACACCTGAAACTCCTAAAGCACCGCTAACAGGACCACAGGTTCCAATGGGACAGCAGGTACCACCGCAGGCAAAGCCACCGGTACCACCTCAGGTTAAGGCTCCGGTTCCTCCGGTAGCTCCGCAGGTACAGCAGGTTCCATCTGTAGCACCGCCACAGGGCGTTCCGGTACCACCACAGGTTAAGGCGCCGATTCCTCCGGTCCCACCGGTTGCAGCACCGGAAGTTAAAGCACCGGTACCACCGATGCCACCACAGGCAGCACCGGAAGTTAAGGCACCTGAAGCACCAAAGGCTCCAGAGGCACCGAAAGCTCCGGAAGCACCAAAGGTTGAAGAAAAGAAACAGAATACATATGACGATATATTGAACGAGATGAATCAGGAATCATTCTCATTTATCGATGATAGTGATTTCCAGAAGATTCCTCCACACATGGTTAAGCCACAGCCGCAGACACCTGAAGAACCAAAGGCTCCGGTACCTCCAGCAGGTCAGCCGGTTCCACCACAGGGACAGGCGATACCACCGCAGGCTCCAACTGTACAGGCACCTGTACAGCCGGTACCACAGGCTCCGAAGGATCCGCACATACTTACAGCAACGGATGCGGTACCTCCACAGGCACCTGCAGCACCTGCTCAGCAGGCAGATCCTACACAGGATCCTGGCATCCCATCGATCCTTATGGATGCAGCTGAAAAGGTTGAGGCTGAGAAGAGAGCAAGACGTGAGGCTGCACAGGCAGCTAAGGAAGCAGCCGGAAAGGTTGAGGCAGAGCCTGTTCAGGATGTAACAACACTTGTTACTGATGCTGCAATGGCAGGAGGCAAGGTTGTTCCGAGATTCATCAGAACAAAGACGAAGGAAAACATCTACGTTACAAAGCCTGAGTTCATCATTGGTAAGTCAAAGCTTCATGCAGACTACGCGATCGAGCATAATACAGCAGTCAGCAGAGAGCATTGTATAATAACCAGAGAAGCTAACGGCGCTAACTACATCACAGACAATAAGTCTACAAACGGAACATATGTTAACGGCGTGAAGTTAGAGGCAGGCAAGAAGCAGCTCCTGACAGACGGCACGAAGGTTAAACTCGGAGACGAGGAATTTATCTTCCGCCTTCGCAGCGGTGAATAATGATTGGGAATGGAGAAGAGAATGGAATTTACAGCCAGTTATAATACAGACATAGGCATAAGGAAAAGCACGAATCAGGATTCTCTGGCAGTGAGGATCATTGATACGCCTACGGGTAAGGCTGCATTTGCCATTATTTGCGATGGCATGGGTGGTCTGGCAAAGGGTGAGCTTGCAAGCAAGGAGGTTATTTACGCCTTCAGCGAGTGGTTTGATACCAAGTTCATGAAGCAGGCCGTGAAGGATAGTTTTTCCGTAGGAAGCCTCCACGATGATTGGGACAATATCATCCAGGTTATGAACCAGAAGCTTGGCAACTACGGTTCGTCAAATAATTTCATGCTGGGAACCACGGTTTCAGCGATACTCATGTATAAGGGAGAGTATTACATCGTACATGTTGGCGACAGCCGCGTATACGAGCTGACCGACACAGCAAAGGTTCTGACGAAGGATCAGACATTTGTAGCGAGAGAGGTTGCAATGGGAAGGATGACTGAGGAGCAGGCCAAGATCGACCCGAGACGAAGCGTTCTTCTGCAGTGCGTAGGAGCATCAAATATCGTGCAGCCTGACTTTCTGAAGGGCGAGATCAAGGAGGATGCAGTTTATCTCCTCTGCTCGGACGGTTTCAGACATCAGATAAGTGAGGACGAGATAATCGATAAGCTCGGACCGAAGGCAACTCCTACAAACGACGAGCTGCAGTACGGCTGCGTATACCTCACGGAGCTCGTTAAGAACCGCAAAGAGACAGATAATATTACTGTTGTGGTAGTAAAAACCAAATCGGAATAAGGTATAGAGGATTACAAAATGACAAAAGAGGGAACTGTTTTAGACGGTAAATATGAAATACTGAAAGAGATTGGTCGAGGCGGTATGTCCATAGTTTACCTTGCTCGTGATAATCGTCTTAACAAGCAGTGGGCTGTTAAGGAGATGAAGAACGACGGCAGCAAGAGCCGAGAGACTCTTCTGAAAGGTCTTGAGCGAGAGGCTAACATACTGAAGGACGTGGATCATCCTGTTCTTCCACGTATCGTCGACATCATCAACAGCCGTGGTATCATCTACGTTGTAATGGACTTCATAGAAGGTACCAACATAGCTGAAATACTTAAGGACGAAGGCGCTCAGCCGCAGGAAAAGGTTATCGAGTGGGGCAGACAGCTTGCATCAGCTCTTGACTACCTGCATTCTATGAACCCGCCTATCATCTACAGAGATATGAAGCCTTCAAACGTTATGCTGAAGCCTGAGGGCGGCGTTAAGCTCATCGACTTCGGTACTGCGAAGGAATATACAATCGAGAACAATGCGGATACGACTGCGCTCGGTACGAGAGGCTATGCCGCTCCGGAGCAGTTTGGTGATGCACAGGGCCGTGGTATCTACAAGACAGATGCCAGAACGGATATTTACAACCTTGGCGCGACCATGTACCACATGGTTACCGGCAAGAACCCTTGCGAGCCTCCGTATGAGATGAAGCCAATCAGACAGTGGAATCCTGCACTTTCAACAGGTCTTGAGAAGATCATCCTGAAGTGTACCCAGCCGGACCCGAACGACAGATACCAGTCTTGTTCGGAGCTTCTGTATGCCCTCGACCATTATACAGAGCTGGACGATACCTTCAGAAAGAAAAATAAGAAGAAAATGGCCCTCTTTATCACTTCGGCAGTCCTTACGGTTGTCGGAGGCGTTGCCGCAATCGTTGGTTACAAGGGTATCAACAGACTCCGTATGGAGAACTATACCGAACTTGTTAACAGCGGTAACGAAGCTTACGAATCAGGTGATTATAAGGAAGCTTCCAACTATTATAAAGATGCGATCAACCTCAATGTGGACAGCTCTGATGCTTACCTCAGAATGCTCGACATGTACGTTAAGGTTGACAGCCAGTACACCGGCGATGGTGAGCCGGCACTTGATCTGGATTCGGGACTCAAGGCCATCGAGGCTAAGATCAAGGATCCTTCATATAATGTAAATGCGGATGTTATCTATCAGGTAGCTTACAGGTATTTCGTAAAAGAGGAATACGCAGTTGCAGCACAGTATTTCCAGATGATCGATGACAAGGACGACGATCATTACAGCAAGGACTTCGACACCTACAGCAAGTCCGCAAAATACCTCGGAACCGTTGCATCAGCGCTTACAAACGGTATCATGGACACAAATGCGGTTTACGTGAACGTAACCGATTTCTACAATTATAATAAGGGACTTTCGAATTCGAACGAGCAGAAGTTCACGAATTACACCCTTATCCTGAAGTGTTATACGAGAATCATAGGTGACGTCGACAAGGATTACCTTGAGCTTATCCGTGCCGCTGTAGAGCAGGCCGAGGAAGATCTCAACGAGTCCGAGAACGCAGCTGAGTACGAGTATGACATTACAAACTATGCAGCGACGATCTACCAGAACATCGCAGCAAGAACCTACGAGATCGAGGTTGTCAACGGCACCGGTCACGACGGTTCGAGCGGTTACTACAATCTGGCGATCGAGCGTAGCAGATCTATGCTCGAGCTTATCGCATCGAAGACTGACGAGGACGGAAATGTTATCGACCTCTCATCTTCGAGCAGCAACAGCAATATCAAGGCGGCACAGTCTGCATACGAGTCGAAGGTCAGAAGTATCTCCGACATGTACATCGCGATGAACGATTACGAGAACGCATTCACATATTTCAAACTGGGTGAGCAGAATCTTTCAGTTGATTCAACCGCTATAGCTAAGGTTTATGCGGCTCATCTTACTGCGCTCTTTGAGTATTACGGCGATCCGATGAAGTATACACAGACTCAGAAGAACGAGATCTACAACCTCTTCGACGAGGCGAAGAACCGAGTTCCTAACATCGACAGCAACAGCTCGTGGACATCCCTCAAGGTGAAGGTCGGTGACCTCCGTGATGGAAAATACGACAAGAAGGGAGAGTGATGACGCATGGGATTTTATAAAATACTTTTTTACGGCGGCATAATATGCGCGATCATTTTCCTTATACTTACTATAGTACTTTTCTTCGTGCTGAAGATTCCGGCTGTATTTGGTAATCTTTCCGGAAGTACACAGAGGAAGAGGATCGAAGAAATCAGGAAGAGCGGTTACGAATCAGTTTCCAAGAAGAAGGCTATTCACGATTCTACAAGCAAGATCACAGTTCGTGAGGCTGAGATGAAGTCAGCTGATTCCGGCAAGCTCGAGGAACAGAAGAAGGAAGAGAAGAAAGAGACCAAGTCGAAATACACACCTAGACCGGATGTGGGCTTCGGCAACATAAGCGACGATACATCAACAGAGGTTCTCGGCTACGGCAAGAATGGCGAGGCAGCAGCGAAGTCTAAGTCAGCATATGATGATGTTGATGATGAGTCGACAGAGATCCTTCGCGAGAACTCAATCGACGGCGAAGAGGTCGACGAGGAAGCAACAGCTCTCCTCAGAGGAAATACAGGCGATCTCAGAAGCGACGACCCACGTATCAACGAGGAAGAAACAGCAATCCTCGGTTCAGAGGGCGAGGCTCTTGACCTCTACGATGACGACCTTGACGAGGATGTCACAGACGTTCTGTCAGGCAAGGGCATCGAGGTTGATGATATCAGCCACAAGGTAACAGGAAACTTCGGCGAGGACATCACATCAGTTCTTACAAGCAACGACAGAACTGACATTGTCAACGACATGGGCACCGGAATCGGCAGCACAGACGAGATGACCACCGAGGACGAAGACGACGACACCGATTACATGGAGCAGATCAACATCATTTACTCGGCTACAGTCGTAAATACCAGCGAATCGCTGGATGATTAAGGAATGGAGGTAGAATTCAGTATGAGTAAAAACAGAAGAAAAAGACAAATACGCAACAGAATAATCGCCTTCATCATGGCAGTGGCGATGGTGTTTACTGTTGTGAAGGTGAACGACAGCAAGAAGGAAGTAAAGGCCGGGGAAGGGTCGACTGATACTATTTACGTTGATAATGGTAATATTGGTTCTCTGAAAAGTGCGATAGATGCGTATATAAGCACAGGAATGGATAATGTTGATCCGTTAATTTATAACGTGTATTTTCAGAATGATCGGATAGAGATTAATTTGCCGGCTATTACTGGTACAACACGGGATTTTTATGTGTATTTTAATGAGTCAACACCAGACACTGCAACCACTGCGCCTGCAGAAGGCGGTTATATAAAGTACACTGTTGTGGATAGTTATAATTGGGAAACGGCAACAAAGTTTACTAAAGATAATACTGGTTCAAATGAAATACCTCTTATTCAAACCAGAGAGGTTAGTGAGGATGTTACAAATAAAGGCAGCTTAACTGATGATGAAATAAATCAATTAAAAACATATTTTGAGTCGACGTATTACAGCAATGTTGGGACTCATTGGCTGGGAGATACAACAAAACAAAAACAGGCGCTTAAACTTGTTTACAATGTTACAACAGATAAAAAGTACACTATCAGTAATACAGCTATTGTTGATGAATGGGGAGGATTTGTTGGCACAGAAGTTGATTACGGCTTCAATAGGTTTGTTGTTTTTGAGAAGGTTTCAGAAATAGAAGGAACAGATTATAGTAAATATACTGATTCTGTGGATCAGACA
>JAEEGF012077463.1_pt1 | contig 11755 bp, 5 predicted proteins | sample 9134171 | NCBI WGS metagenome assembly JAEEGF01 (sample SAMN16246542, study PRJNA631951) | gut metagenome | biome: gut microbiome; feature: rumen; material: AP-attached | host: Bos | place: Iran: Karaj | collected 2018-10 | reverse complement strand
GCGGAGCCGACGGTACGGTAAGAAAGGTCCTCACGTTGAGTAGTAAGAAGGAGTAAAAAGTAGTAGGAAGTAGTAAGAAGTAGTAAAAAGGAGTTAGAAGTAGTTAAAAGTCGATAGACTTGACGCAACGATTCTCCTGAGAGGGCTACACTAATGACCTCTAACTACTTCTAACTACCACTAACTACCTCCAACTACCTCTAACTACCTCTAGCTATAAAATTATTAACCAATAATAATGTAAGTTTATGAAAAAACAGACTTTACTTCAGATTGTTGCGCTGTTGGCATGCACCGTGCTGCTGCCACAGCGTATGACGGCACGTGACTATGGATGGCCCACGCCGGGTGAAGGTCAGATGTGGTTCACTTACTTGTCCGCTGACTACGAAGGTGAGAACGGTGGCTATGGCACGTGGGGAGCCGACGACTACCACGTGGCTATCTACATTCCCACCTCGATCGTGGCGGCAGGCACCGACATTGAGGCTGTGCGCTTCTTCATGGCTGCCCGTACTGTGTCGAACATGTCCATTTGGGCGTCCACTTTCCTGCCCGACGATGAGCATGCCCCCGACCTGCAGCAGACGTCGTTCACCTACGAAGACCGCGAGCAGATGGAACGCAACGGGCGCATGTATGACACTTATATGTATAACATCCCGTTCGACGGGCCTGTGACGGTGCAGGGTGATGGCATTTATATTGGCTTCTCAGTGACTGTCGACTCCATTTCGCACCGCATCATTAATGGCGAGCTGTACGAGTATGGCTGGGATGCAAATCCCTTGGCATATATCGAAACCGGCGTGAACCCCTATTCGTTCTTCCTCCGTACAACCACGCGCGGTGCATGGTCGAACTGGGGTGAGTCGCAGGGCGCTCAGTACATGATGGGCGTGCTGATGAGTGGTTCGGGCAAGGAGTATGCCGTCAACGCATCGGGCTTCGGCACGGTCTATAACATCAAGGGCGAGGTACCTGAGGTACCCGTTACACTGGCTGTGCTTGGCAGCGTCGGTGTAAAGAGCGTCGACTATGTGGGGGCCGATGCCGATGGGCCGGTGGCAGAGCCCATCCATCATGATTTGGCTGATGCACTGTCGTTCGGTCAGCGTGCTGAGGTCATGCTGCCACTGCCGGTTGAGTCGCTCACTGGTCGTCACGTTAAGAGCCTCAAAGTGACTCAGATCAATGGCCAGCCTAACGAGTCGGAAGAGAATGTTGCCCAGGGCGAAGTCATCACGCTTGCCGAGCGCCTCTTGCGTAAGCCGACTGTTGAGGAGTTCACTGCCACTTGGAGTAACCAGGGACCGCGTGGCATCGTGGCCCGCGAGCGTATGAAGGTGAACTTCCCCGACCAGCTGGTCATCATTGCCAACCACATGAACAGCCCCTCGGCTACCGACCCCATGGCGCTTGATTCGTATTTCGAACAGGCCATGCCTGGTGTTGATGCTACGGGGTTCGTACCCCAGACGGCCATCAACCGCATTCGTGTCATGGACTCCTACTTCGGCACGACCTTCGGCCGTAACAACGCCATTCGTCTCGACCTCAACGCTGCCGTGCAGGAGGTGGCACCCGCTAGTGTGAAACTGACGCCCGTATGGGATGAGGACGAGACTGTCATTACGATGATTACCGACGTCAACTTCCTCTACAGTGACGATGAGGCCACCTACGCCCTGGCTTACGTGCTCACTGAGGACGGCATGACAGGCGACACCGAGGAGTGGAACCAGCAGAACACGTATTCAGGGCAGACATGGCTTGATTCCTCCGACTGGCTCATACCTTGGACACAGAAGCGTCCCAGTGTCAGTGGCGTCGTTTACGACGACGTGGCCATCGCCCTGTGGGGCATTGGCAGTGGTCTGGAGAACTCACTGAATGCCCGCATCGAGGAGGGAACGCCGCAGCGCCACACGATGACCTACGACATCGACAGCAACGAGCTGGTTCAGGACAAGAGTCGCCTGAAGGTAGCCGTGCTGCTCTTCAATACGACTACTGGCGAGATTGTCAATGCCGAGCAGTCGCGCATCCTCAGTGCCGGTGAACTCTCTGGCATCACCCAGAATGTCGTGTCGGCAACGCAGCTGACGAAACAGGTCTACGACCTGCAGGGCCGCCGTGTCGTTGCTCCTCACAACGGACTCTATATCTCAGGTGGAAAGAAAGTATTCATCAAATAAAAATTAGTAGAACAATGAAAAAACTATTATTTCTTATGTTTGCCGCTGTCGTCAGCTCTACGGCGTCGGCAGCCATTATCCCTTCGACCGAAGACAACCTCGTGTGGTACCAGCTGGTAAGCTCCGATAACAAGTATTTGGCTTGGCAGGACTGGGGAACAGTCTATGCTAAGATTGAGACGTCTAACAATCTCTCTAATTTCTCCGAAGACATGGTGTCGTGGGCCTTCATCCCCTCGGGCGACGGCTACAAGGTGTACAACAAGGAGAGGGAACAGTATCTCGGCATCACATCGGAAGCTCCATTTTATGTTAATCTCACTGCCAGCGGCATCGTGTGGACAGTCAACGAGGATGCCAACGGCCAGGTGGCTCTAAGCTGCAGCGAGGGTAACCTCTACGAGCAGTATTTCGTCTATGTGGGTAATAAAACCGCCTTCCGCTTCAACCTCGTGCTGGTTGATGACGAAGCAACTTCCATCGCATCGGTGCCCACTGCTGAAAAGTCAGCCGACGCTTACGATTTGCTGGGCCGCCAATTGTCAAATAGTAAATCGTCCAATGGTCGGACCCCAAAGGGTCTCTACATCCAGGGCGGACGCCTGATGTTTAAGAAGTGATTGATGTAACTGTTGAGTATCACTAATCTATGAAGCACCTGCTGACAACGCTCATCGTCACTGCCGCATTCGCCACAGGCATGCAGGCACAGACGGTATTCGACGACGACTTCGGCGACGTGAGTCAGTTTGAGGCCTACACCGTCGTCGACCAGAACCACGACGGCCAGACCTGGCGCTACGACGACTTCGACCTTTCTGCAAAGTGTACGCGCGACTACGATGCCGACGACTGGCTCATTACGCCCGCCATCACGCTCGACGCCACGAAGACCTACAAGCTGACCTTCGAGGCCTACACTGAGCAGGGCGATGCCGAGGACATGGCCATGATGATTGGACAGAGGCCGACGGTCGCCGCCTTACAGACAGCGCTAGCCGACCCCGTCGTCGTCAGTGACATGAAGCCTCGTGCGTTCACAGCCATCTTCACCGTTGCTACTACGGGTAGCCACTACATCGGCCTCCACCTGATGACCAGTGGCAACCCGCTCAGCAACAGCGTCTATGTGAGTCATGTCACCGTTGAGGAGACGGCCAATCAGGGTGTCCCTGTGGCCGTCACCGACCTCACCGTGACACCGGCTGCGAACAGCAACACGAAGGCCATCGTCAGTTTCCGCACCCCCGACAAGAATGTGGGCGGTGGCGCGCTGGAACAGCTGACAACGGTCACCGTCTGGCGTGACGGCACACTGGTACACACTTTCGACAGCCCCGCCATGGGTACCGTGCTGACCTTCGAGGACAGCGGTTTGGCGAGTGGTCGCCATGTCTACCGCGTAGTGCCCGCCAATGCCTATGGCGACGGTGAGGCTGCAGAGCAGACGGTCTATGTGGGTGCCGACGTGCCGGGACCGGTGCAGAACCTGCGCTTCGTCTACGACTACGAGACACGCAAGGCTCATCTGACCTGGGATGCCCCCACGACGGGTGCCAACGGTGGCTATGTGGACACTGAGCATCTGACCTACAGTGTCCGGCGTTTCCATGCCGACAACCCCGTGGGCACTGATCTCAGCGAGGGCAGCTACGAGGACGAGGTCGACATCGACTTCCTCCTGCAGTGCGAGGAAGAGACGCGCAAGAAGTACGAGGCTACGGGCATGAGCATCAATGTGAACTATGTCATCGACGGCCAGGGACTGATGCAGTACTACGTCCGCGCCATCTCGCCGGCAGGCAAGGGCACTGAGACCCGCTCGAACAGCGTCATCATCGGCGAGCAGAACACGCTGCCCTATGCCGAATCGTTTGCCAACGGACAGATGACGCACTTCTGGCGCACCGACATTGCCACGGCACGCCAGCGGTGGGCAGCCATGCGCGACGACCGCTTTACGCAGGACGAGGACGGCGGCATGATGGGCTTCACAGCCGCCGAGGGTAACGAGACAGCCATGGTCCATACAGGCAACATCTCGATGAAGGATGCCGAGACGCCCGTGCTCACCTTCTACTACTTCTACCCCTACGCTATGACCAACCCGCTGACCATTAAGGTGTCCAAGGAAGGCGGCGACTTCGAGACGCTGGCCACCATACCCCTTAGTGAGCAGAGCCAACAGGCACGCTACCTGCGCGCCAGTGTCCCTCTGACGGGCTGTGCCGGCCACGACTATGTGCAGGTGGCCTTCGAGGTGACCTCGTCGACAACGGTCGATCTGATTTACATCGACAATGTGCGCATCATCGACCAGCGGCAGTATGACCTCAGCGTCGACATCGCCGCCATGCCCCGCAACCTGAAAGTGGGAGAACTGCGTTACCTGACGGCACAGGTGAGCAACCTCGGTACGGCCGACGTCACCACGGGTCAGTACGCCGTCGATGTCTATGTCAACGGCAAGAAGGCTGGCTCGACGGTGGGTACGGCCATTGGCTCCGAACAGCAGCAGAACGTCATGGTTTTGGTGCAGACCACCATCGACATGCAGACATCCAGTCAGAAGACGGAGACTGCAAGTCTCTATGCCGAGGTGACATTCGCTGCCGACGAGGTGCCTGGCAACAACTGCAGCGAGGAGCAGACCATCACCCTGAAACTGCCGCGCTATCCCGAGCCTACTAACGTGGTGTGTGCTGTCACGCCATCGTCAGGGGAGCAGGGTGGGGGACCGTGTACCCTCACTTGGGACGTTCCCGCCGCACCGCGGACCGAGGACGGCCAAGTGACCGATGGCTTTGAGGACTATGCTGACTTCCAGCGCACCAACTTCGGCGAGTGGACGCTCTACGACGAGGACCGCCTCCTGACGTATGGTCTCGGCGAGCCCTGGCATTTCACCGACAATAGTAAAATCCATTCCTACATCATCTGGAACCCGTCGCAAGTGAAGAATGCCGAGACGGGCAAGTATGGCATGACCGAAGCTAAATGGCAACCCCGCACGGGTGAGAAGTGTGTCGCTTCGTTCGGTGTTTCCGTCGATAACTGCGACGACTGGCTCGTCTCTCCGGAGCTGTCGGGCAATGCACAGGTGGTGTCGTTCTATGCCCGCCACCCAGCATACGGCCCGGAGCGTTTCCAGATGTACATCTCGACATCGGGCTACGAGACCACCAACTTCATGGCCTTCGACACGACACCGCGTAACACCACCAACGAGTGGACGCTCTACGAGTATGCGTTGCCGCAGGGCACGAAGTATTTTGCCATCCGCAAGGTGACAGGCACCGACGAAAGCTGGGCACTGCTCATCGACGACATGACCTTCGCACCCGACACGCTGGCGGCACAGCCGAACCTGATGCACTACGGCTATAACGTATATAAGAATGGTACGCGCGTAAACACGTCGCTCGTCATGCAGCCCACGTTCACCGACCCCAACGGTAGCGAAGGCGATGTCTATCGTGTCACGGCCGTCTACAATCTGGGTGAGAGCGTCTATGCTGAGGCAACAGTCATACAGGCTGAAGCGAACAACGGCGACGTCAACAACGACGGACTGGTGGGCATCGGCGACATCGTGTCCATCACCAACGTGATGGCCGGTGCCATCACCAGCCCCGACGTAAAGGCCCGAGCCGATGTCAACGGCGATGGTGAGGTGGGCATCGGCGACATTGTCGCTGTCACGAACATCATGGCCGGCAAGTAATTTGCAGAAAAACGGCTAAAAATTTGGCTGTTAGAAAAAAAAAGTGTAATTTTGCACCAACTTTCCTGCCCCGTCCAAAGCGGGGCAGGAATAGTCCGTTAAAGAGAATACTTATTTTACTAACTTTAAAACAACAACGTATGAAAAAACTACTTACTTTGATGCTCTTCACGATGTTCGGCATCGGGATGTATGCACAAGAGGACGTTACCGACCAGTATCTGGTGAATGCCGACCTGAGTTCACTTGAAGGTTGGAGCTATGGCGATGACGGCTACAATTACGAAGCTTGGAATGCCAACATGGATGTCCCCGCCATCGAGTTCTATTACAAGTGGAACGCAACTCCTGGTGGCTCTATTGGAAGCAGCAGAAGCTTTCACTTCACGCAGACAGTGACACTCCCTGCCGGTGACTATCGCATTGCCGTGAATGCCTTCTATCGTGAAGGCGGTGGTAATGGCACTAATACGAAAGCTTACATCTTTGCTGGTGAGAAACAGCAGTATGTGCATGGTCTGACGGCCTCCGAACAGAACGAAGTGGTGAATTCCAAATCGAAAGCCAAAGTGAATAGCGACATGGGAGCTGCCGCCTATTTATTCAGCCAGGGTCGTTTCTCGAACGCCTTCGACTTCTCTTTGGAGGCTGATACAACTATTGAACTCGGTTTCCGTGGCTATATCGACACCTATTGCTCATGGTGTATCCTCGGCCCGGTGAAGCTTTACAAGTATTCGCTGGAAGACTATCTTGTAGACTATCGCGCCAAGGTGGCTGAGGCTGAGGCTCTTTACAACAAGCCCATGAACGGCGAAGTGCTGGCCGCTCTGAAAGCCGCTGTCGTGGCCGACAGCACATTCTCGCTGGGCAGTCAGGTTCAGGCTGCCATTCTGACGTTGACGGAGACCATTGCTGCCGCCAAGAGCTCTATTGAGGCCTATGCCAAGTTCTTCGCTGCTTACGAGACTTTCAATGCAGTCATTCCTACCGCCATCGAGAATGGGGCACCCACTGCTTCCGAGACTGCCCTCGACGCCTATTATCTTGCTTACGAGGAGCTCACGATGCTCGATGCCGATGTGGACGACAAGATTGCCGAGATGGAGGCCATCGTCATCGGTATTGTCAAGCAACAGACAAAGGATGGCTCAGACATGACACTCGCTATCGTTAACCCCAGCTTCGAGAGTGGTGACACTCATGGCTGGACCTACGAAACCAGTAATGACCATGGTGCTAAGCCCATCAGCAGTGACAATTACACCATGACAAACGCCGATGGCAACTACCTGTTCAACATTTGGTCGAGCGGTAATGCCATCAGCCAGACCATCGAGGGCCTGCCCAACGGCGAGTATCTGTTGAAGGCCGTCATTGGTACGGATGCCGGAAATAAGGTGCAGCTCAACGCCAATGAAGAGAGCGTGCAGATTGATGCCGAAGGCAAGGGCGTTGGCGTTGAGGGCGAGCTGGTCTTCACTGTTAACGGCGGCACGGCTACCATCGGTGCCGAGGGAGTCAATAAGTACTGGTACAAGGTCGACAACTTCCGCCTGACGCTGATCAAGGTGAGTGCCCTCTCTGAGGTAATGGAGGCTTATCGTGAAAAAGTAGCCGAAGCAAACGAGCTGCTTACAAAGCCCATGTATGTTCAGGTTCGTGATTCACTGAACAGCGCCATCGTTGAAGAGAGCACGCTCACAACCATGGACGAGGTGTCAGCAGCCATCCAGACCCTGACGACAGCCATCACTGCCGCCAAGTCGTCTATTGAAGCTTACGAAAAGCTGTTTGCAGCTATTGAGAAGGGTAACGCCTTCATTGCCACTGCTATTGAGAACGGCGCTCCCGCAGACTGTAATATGGCCCTCAATGAAATCTATCAGGGCTATGAGCAAGGCACCGTCGCCAATGAAGACATCGCCACCAAGATTGCCGAGGTGAATACGATTCTCAGCAACATTGCCAGACTGCAGACAAAGGAAGGCTCCGACATGACACTCACTATTGTCAACCCCAGCTTCGAAACGGGTGACCTGACTGGCTGGACTGTTGGTGAAAGTTCTGATACGGGTGTCAGGGCCAACAGCAATCCAACCTACCAAACGGAGGGCTGCGACGGGGACTATCTGTTCAACACCTGGTGGAAAGGTATACCCATCACACAGACCGTTGCTGACCTGCCTAACGGAACCTATGAGCTGAAGGCTCTGATGACCTCCGATGCCGGTGACCACCTGTATCTGTTAGCTAATGGTGAGCACAGCGAAGTCTTTGGTTCGCCAGACGGTAAGGGTGTCTTCGTTGAGCAGTCCATGGAGTTCAGTGTGACAGACGGCACCGCTACCATTGGTGCTATTGGCGGTAATGAAGACGGTTCGTTCACCGAGGATGGCTACTTCTGGTACAAGGCCGATAACTTCCGCCTGACACTGGTCAAAATCCTTTCTGACAGCGAAGTCCTTGAGGCTCGCATCGCAGCTGTTAATGAACTGCTGGCAAAGGCCAATGCACTGGTCGAGGCCGGCGAAGGCAGTGAGCCAACGCTCGCTAACCTGACGGCCATGATTCCTGTGGTTCAGGCTGTTATAGACAACGAGCCCGAAAAGCTCATGGACGATGCTTACTATGAGGAGCTCATTGCTCAGATCACCGATGGCATCGAGCTCGTCGAGGCCAGCGTCATTGCCAGCAATGTGCTGCCGAAGATGAAGGAGCTCACCGAGAGCACCAACCTCTACACAGAGGAAGCTTACGAGGAGTACTACGGACAGTGGTACCAGAAGTACGAGGCCGGTACGCTGACCAAGGCTGAGGCTGAGGCACTGCAGGATCCGTTCCTCGTCACGGGCTGGCACGCCAGTGTCACCGTCGACAACTTCTTGCTGTCAGTCTGGGACACCAACCCCGATTTCAACGAAGCTGCTTACTACATCAACACCTGGTCGGAAGAAGGTTCCAAGGACGGCTCTGACTTCGTGGTTCCGTTCTTCGAGTACTGGGTTGGCAACGGCGACTCGCTGGGTGAGAAGACCCTCACCGCCACGATGAACGGCCTTGAAAAGGGCGACTACGAGGTCACCGCTTGGGTGCGCGTACGTGCCAAGGACAACTACGAGACTCCTGTCACCGGTATCACCTTCCAGGCCAATGATGGCGAAGCTATCGACGTCACCGTCGGCGAGCAAGTTGGTGAATCGCAGTTCTTCATGAAGAACTACACGGCCGTGGGCACCGTCGGCGAGGATGGCGTGCTGAACATTAAGTTCCTCGTGGCTGCCGACAACAACGTCAGCTGGCTCTCCTTCAGGAACGTCAAGTTCACCAAGAAGGTCCTCAAGGGTGATGTCAACGGCGACGGACAGGTGGGTATCGGCGACATCGTTGCCATCACCAACGTCATGGCTGGTGTCGAGACCGATCCTGCCGTCAAGGAACGTGCCAACGTCAACGGCGATGAAGAGGTGGGCATCGGCGACATCGTGACCATCACCAACATTATGGCTGGTATTGAGTAATAAAGAATCCCGCTACCACAGCGAAAAATGACAGCGGCGGACTGGCATCGTGGCCAGCCCGCCGCCTTCTTTCGCCCCCTCAGCAGAAGTAGTTAGAAGTAGTTCTTGCGTCTCTTTGGTAGCAAGCGAGCAGGACTCGAGCGAGAAGTCATTAGTGTAGCCCTCTCAGGTGTATCGTAGCGTCAAGTCTATCGACTTCTAACTACTTTTTACTACTTCTTACTACTTTTTACTACTTCTAACTACTTTTTACTACTTCTAACTACTTTTTACTACTTCTTACTACTTCTTACTACTCAACTTGAGAGAGTTGAATTATTAAAAGATGGGAAATTGCTTGGCGTTCTCGTATAAAATGATTACCTTTGCACCCCAAATGGGGATTCGTCCCTCTGTCAACGGCAAAAACAAAAGCGTAACGATGAAGATACAAGTAGTGAACCGCAGCCACCACCCGCTGCCACAGTATGCCACGGCACAGAGTGCGGGCATGGATCTCAGGGCTTACCTCAGTGAGCCTGTCACGTTGCAGCCCATGCAGCGGGCACTGGTGCCCACGGGTCTCTACATCGCCCTGCCCGAGGGTTACGAGGCGCAGGTGCGCCCCCGCAGCGGTCTTGCCCTGAAGCGCGGCATCACCGTGCTCAACGCCCCTGGCACCATCGATGCCGACTACCGTGGCGAGGTGGGCGTGGTGCTCATCAACTTGAGCAACGAGCCGTTCGTCGTCAACGACGGTGAGCGCATCGCCCAGTTGGTCATCGCCCGTCACGAGACGGCCGACCTCGTCGAGGTGGAGACGCTCGACGAAACAGAACGTGGCGCCGGCGGCTATGGGCACACGGGGGTCAATTGAGAATTGAGAGTTGAGAGTTGAGAGTTGAGAATTCTTCGAATTGAGAATTGAGAGTTGAGAATTGAGAATTTGGAATTGAGAATTATGATTAGATTGGTGAACGTCTTTTTCGTGGCTTTCCTGGTGTTGGCTGTCAATGCGCAGCCTAATTCTCGATTATCAATTTTCAATTCTCAATTCAAGAGAGACTACGACATTCTCTTCCATGAGGCCATGCTACAGCGGCAGAAAGGCAACCACGATGCTGCTTTCGACCTGTTGTCGCGCTGCATAGAACTGCGTCCTGAAGCATCGGAAGCCTACTTCTTCCTCGGACAGTACTTCACCGAGATGCAGCAGGCCGACCGTGCACTCGAATACTTCGCACGAGCCGCTGCCCTTGAGCCTGCCAACACCACGTATATGGAGACGCTGGCGCAGGCTCATATCCAGAAAGATCAGTATGCCGAGGCCACCGCCGTCGTGGAGCGCCTCTACAATCAGAACAAAGGGCGCCAGGACCTGCTGGAGACCCTTTACCGCCTATACCTCCAGCAGGAAGACTACGAGCAGGCCATCGGTGTGCTGGAGCGCATCGAACAGATCGACGGCAAGAGCGAGCGCACGTCGCTGTCGAAGAGTGGCCTCTACGCCAAGATGAACGACCACCAGCGCGCCGTCGACGAGATGCGCCAGCTGGCCGAGCAGTATCCTAACGACCTGAACTACCGTACCATCTATGCCAACACGCTGCTGATGAACGACGAGGAGGACGAGGCCCGTGACATTCTGCGCCAGGTGCTTGCCGACGAACCCGACAATGTGGGGGCCCAGCGCGTCCTCCGTGTCTACTTCCTCCGTCAGGGTGACACCGCCTCTGCCGACAGCATCACCCGTGCCATCCTGCTCAATCCCAAGGCGCAGTCCGACGACAAGGTGTACCAGCTGCGTCAGGTCATCGCCGAGAACGAGCAGCAGGGTGGCGACAGCACCGAGGTGCTTGCCCTGTTCCGCGAGATGCTCGCACAGCCGCAGCCCGACGCTGACATCGCCGTGCTTCAGGCTGCCTATATGGATCTTAAGAAGATGCCTCGCGACAGCATCGCCGCCGCCCTCGAGCATGTGCTGCTCCTGGCCCCCGACAATGCGTCGGCGCGCCTCCATCTGGTACAGTACGCCTGGGAGGACGAGGACGACAAGCGTATCATCGAGCTATGCCGGCAGGCACGCCAGTACAACCCTGAGGAGATGGCGTTCTACTACTATCAGGGCATGGCCTATTACCGTCAGGACGACCATGACAACGCCTTGGAGGCTTTCCAGAACGGCATCAACGTCATCACTGACGAGAGCCACCCCGACATCGTCAGTGACTTCTACGCCGTCATGGGCGACCTGCTGCACCAGAAAGGACGCGAGCAGGAGGCCTTTGCTGCCTATGACTCGTGTCTGCAGTGGAAGCCCGACAACGTGGGCT
>JAEEGF011865441.1_pt1 | contig 11757 bp, 6 predicted proteins | sample 9134171 | NCBI WGS metagenome assembly JAEEGF01 (sample SAMN16246542, study PRJNA631951) | gut metagenome | biome: gut microbiome; feature: rumen; material: AP-attached | host: Bos | place: Iran: Karaj | collected 2018-10 | reverse complement strand
CCGGACCGTACAGCAGACCCTCCTGAAAGCGAGAAGGGGTACTATCTTGGAGAACTTAACACCACAGACAACTACCGCATCGGTCTATTCTATTATCAGATACAGCACGGCAATGTGGCTCGCAAACGTGTTGGCTTGCGTAATCTTGTTAAGTCATTCATCAATCCTAATTGGGGTGAGTTTGATGCAGCCCTCGTAGTCTTTGATAGCGGTTATGTCTGGCGTTTATCTTTTGTCTGCGACATCAAGGGCGAGAATACTGCTGCTAAACGATTTACATACGTCTTTGGTGAAAGTGATAACTATTATAATACTCCTGTTGGTCGTTTCGACACTTTGCAGCGTAATGGTATCTCGTTTGAGAATATCAAGGATGCCTTCTCTGTGGAACGTCTGAACAAGGATTTCTTCAATGGCTACAAGGAGCGTTATGTGAAATTCCTCAACCATATCAATGACGACACAAAGGAGAATCGTGATTATGTGAAGAAACTCTTAGGTCGTTTGGTATTCCTTCAGTTCTTGCAGAAAAAGGGCTGGATGGGTGTGCCAGCCAATCAACAAGGCTGGAACGGTGGCGACAAGTTCTATCTAAACCACCTGATAGAGCGTTATGAGGGTAACGATCGCTTGCTGAGCGATGTTCTTGAACCGCTGTTCTTCGAGACGCTGAATAAACCTCGTAACAATGACCTTGCAGACTCACGGCTGGGCGAGAAAATCAAGATCCCTTATCTCAATGGTGGTCTTTTCGATAAGGACACGTTAGACAAGAAAGACATTGATTTTCCGTACGACTATTTCAAGGAACTCATAGACTTCTTCGCCATGTATAACTTCACCATTGACGAGAACGATCCAGAGGATTCTGAAATCGGCATCGACCCGGAAATGCTTGGCCATATCTTCGAGAACTTACTGGAGGACAATAAAGATAAGGGCGCTTATTATACGCCAAAGGAGATTGTGCAGTACATGTGTCAACAAAGCATTATTCAATACATAAAAACTCATTTGTCTGATAAGATATGCTGTGATTCAATAGAAATACTCATCAAAGAAGGTGTTGTTGACCCAATACTTCAGAAAAAAGAAAATGCGACAGAGCTGATGAAACTACTTAAAAATGTAAAAGTCTGTGATCCAGCCATTGGTTCTGGAGCATTCCCTATGGGTGTTTTGTATGTTTTATACTATGCTATTCATCATTTGCATTCGCATGTTGCGCCAAATTGCAGTTTTGACTCCACACAAGTAAAGCGTGAAATTATCCAAAACAACATTTTTGGTGTTGATATTGAGCAAGGTGCCGTTGACATTGCACGATTACGTTTTTGGTTAGCATTAGTAGTAGATGCAGATGAGCCACAACCATTGCCCAATTTGGATTATAAGATTACCTGTGGAAATTCTCAATTATGTCGTTATTCTTTAGATATTCCTATTAAAGATGTTTTTGAAGAGTACAACAGGGTCGAGAAAGAGAAAGCCCACAAAGAGAACAAAGAATGGAAGGAATTCACATTAGATAGCTATAGAAATCTTGTGATGGATTACACCGAAGAACATTCGGATAAAGATGGCTTAAGGAATAAAATTAACGAGATTAAGAATTGTTTCAAAACAACATTGGCTATAGGCGATATAAAGAAACGCCAACTGGCAGAAAGTAAGGTTATCGATTATGAAACTGTTACGCTATTTGGTAAACGCAAAGCGGATGAAGACCCTGTCGGATACGCTAACGCCAAGGCTGCACTACGCAAACTTAAAGAGAAAGAATCAGAGATTCTAAACAATAAAAAATATGAGAACTCCTTTGAATGGCGTTTTGAGTATCCTCAATTACTTGATAGTGATGGTAACTTTGTAGGTTTTGACATAGTGATAGCTAATCCACCATATATAAAGGAAGGTCGTATGTCGAAAGCCTTCTTTGAACCGTATAAGGATTCTCCTTATTACAAGGGTAAAATGGATATATGGTATCTTTTTGCCTGCAATGGGTTGGACTTGCTAAATAAGAATGGTATCTTGTGCTTTATTGCGACAAATAATTGGGTAACAAGTTTTGGTGCAAGTAAATTGCGAAACAAAGTAATAAAAGAGACTCGTATTTCTAATATTGTTGATTTTGGAGCCGTTATGATGTTTGAAAGCGCAAGTATTCAAACTATGATTATGTTGTTCCAAAAAGACAGTGTTACTGACGATTATTCTTTTGATTACCGGAGATTGACAGCATACAAGGCAACAGAAAAAGATGCTGCTGCTATCCTTTCTAAAACAGCCAAAGAAGCTGAATATTTTTCTCCGACCATCCGACGTGCTAACTTCATTGATAAGAGTATAACCTTTAGCAGAAGTGCTGATATTATTGGGCAAATTGAAAGTCTGGGAAACAGAATATTCCTACAAAACAAAGAATTAACAAATGGTATACATCCACATTTTGATTTCATAAATAAGAAACTCGCAGAAAAGTATAATTTAAAAATTGGCGAAGGTGTTTTTGGACTGAATATTTTCGAAGTTGATAATCTTAACCTTACTGAAAAGGAATTACAATTTTTAAAGCCATATTATAATTCTTCTGATAGTGTTTATAGATATTACTTGGGAAGTACTGATTTACGAATCATTTATACGACTTCTTCTTTCAAAAATCCTAATAGCATGGACAATTATCCTCATTTGAAAATGCATTTGGATAAATATCAAAATGTCATCACATCTGACAACAAACCTTATGGTCTTCACAGGTCACGAGTTGAAAAATTTTTTAAAGGAGAAAAAATCGTTGCCTTACGTAAGTGTGCTGATAGACCATTATTTGCATATGCCAATGGAGAGCATTATATGTCTGCAACATTTTATGTAATTAAAACTGATAGAGTTAACATGAAATACCTTACTGGCCTTCTAAACTCTAGATTAGTTGAGTTTTGGTTGAAGAACAAAGGCAAGATGCAAGGAGCAAACTATCAGTTGGACAAAGAGCCTTTGATGCAGATACCTATTGCAGTTCCAGATAGAGAAACGCAAGAATTGATAGCGAAATTGGTTGATATTATCATATTGTTGAAAAGCAGTAAACAACGTGCCAGCAATTTGGTGACTAATGATTATCTTGCAAATGAGTTTAGCCACATTATTGATGGATGTGTGTACGAGATATATTTCCCAAATGAGATGTTGTGTTTAGACCTCTCAATTGTGCCTCAATTATTAACTCAAACAGAAGGTCATCCCATTGATTTAGAGTCAGTGTGGCAGTTGTATTCTGCAATTGACAAATCAGGCATAATTGGATCTATTAAGTCTTTATCATTTTCAAAATCAGAAGTTTTAAGAACCATTTCATTATCATAGTCCTATGGCAACAATATCAAAAATAGAAATAGAAGGATTTAAGGCTTTTCCAAAACTTTTCTCATTGGAATTAGGAGAGCACAACCTTTTAATGTATGGTGAAAATGGAAGTGGAAAGTCTTCCATCTACTATGCTTTGCATGCCTTATTACAAAGTGTATATAAAGATGATAAAGGCGCCAAATATTTTAAAGTGGTTGAGGATAGTTCAACGGGTACTGGGAGCATTGCAAACAGTGAAAATCTAATCAACATAAACTGTATAAACGAAGTTAAGTCAGGTGGATTTCAACCATTTGTAAAGATTACACTTGACAATGGGAATGTATGGATTTTAGATAGAAGTGGACTACAATCAGAAAATGGAAAGGATTATAGTGAAATAAAAATGATGAATAAGAATGCTGTTTTTATCAATCATTCTTACATTTCTCGTTTTCATTCTGCAAGAAATTCTGAAGATATTGATTTGTGGAGTGTGTTTTATAAAGATATTCTTTCCTGTTATTTGCCCGCTGGAAAAGATTATTTTCTTGCAACAAAATACGATGAGATATATCAACAAGGTGAAGCAAGTCCATCCCTGTCGAATAAAACATATTTAAACTCAATTAACGATTTTAATAATGATTTGTCTATTTTGATTAATGATGCAAATAAAAGGATTTCGTCAATATATAATAATAATTTCAAAGATTATGATGATAATGATTTGGAAATTACGCTATGCTTTTATTCTGATAATGCAAGCGAGAACAACAGACATTATCCTCATTATTTATTTTATGGCAACAGCAGATTTAGCGAAAAAGTCGAGAAGAAATTGTATGCCCCTCAAATAGGGATTCAAATCAAAGAAAACGGACAAGAAATCTATAAGCCTCAAACATATTTCAACGAGGCTAAATTAACAGCAATAGCATTATCTGTTAGATTTGCCTGTTTGCCTCAAACTGTTGAAGATGGTGCTTTTATGGCATTAGATGATATGCTGATTAGTCTTGATATGAGTAATCGCATGAAAGTCATTTATTACCTATTAAATGATGCCATAAAAGATTATAAACTATATATTTTCACACATGACCGTCTTTTTTATCATACATTCAAACGAATAATTGAAACGCAGTATGATTGTACAAAATGGCTATTTGGAGGTCTTTATCTTAATGATTGGGAAGATCCTACAGCACCAGATTTTAAGCCAGAAGCAAAAAACAAAATTGACGTTATTCATGAAGCGTATTCAAGACATGATTATTTCCTATGCGGTACATTGTTGCGCCAATTATGTGAAAGATGTCTAAATGAATTGTTGCCAGACTCTTTACGAACCAAGCCAGATAAGCAAACAAGTCTATCCATTGAGAAAAATTTGGACGAACAAATATTATCATTGGAGGACTTTTGCAAACATGAAGGTATTGATTTTAAACCATTTAAGAATCTGAAATCATATAAAGACTTATTTCTGAATTCAACTGCACATAATGATATAACATCGCCTTTTTATCGTAATGAGATAAAGGCTTGTATGAAGGCATTGGAGGAACTAAATAGAATCAATAGGTCAAAAGTAATTGGGTGTAATAATGATTTATCTTTTCAAATAACAGATCTAAAAGGAAATACTCATATAATAGGTTTAAGACTTAGAGAAAAACTCTTGTTGCTTGAATATGATTCTGAAAAGCGGGTTTCATATTATTCAAAATGTGAAGTTCGCAAAGACATCTGCGGTACAGAAACTATTGAAATAAGTGAAGGCTTTGAATCTTTATTTGAGGCGTACAAATCTGTTTGTACTAAATATGGAATAGAAGCCAAAGGGGATTTAATAGACATGCTAAAAGACAGGGATGGGGCTTTACGAGATAAATTATGAAATAAAAAATGAGAACTTGCATTTTCTGTCATAAAGATTCCTCAAACTCAAAAAGTGTTGAACATATTATTCCTGAATCGCTTGGGAATAAGCATCACTTTTTGCCAAAAGGATATGTATGCGACGAGTGCAACCATTATTTTGCGATAAAAATTGAAAACGAATTATTATCACAGCCGTATTTTGTTTCAATGCGTTTTCGGAATGAAATTCTAACAAAGAAAGGAAAATTAGTAAGGCAAAAGATGGTTTTCCCTGGAGCAATGAAAAGCACGGATGTTGTAATGCAAACAACAGAAAACGGCATAATCGCATCTTTTGACGATGATGAACTATATGAGGCAATAAAAGCAGGAAAAACAAGTAAAATGATAGCACCATATATTCCCGAGCTAGAATATCCAAATAAAACAATGTCCCGCTTCCTTGCAAAATGTGCTCATGAATATTTCCTATATAATATGGGAGAGGATAAATACGATTTGTGTGTCCAAGAACTCTTGGGTAGTGAGAATGATATATTAAAAAACCTGCGTGAGTATGCTCGATATGGAAAGGGAGAATTCTGGCAATATCACCAACGGCGATTATATTCGGAAGGAGACTGTTTCTTTAATCAAAACGAGAACATTTGTTATGAGATACTTCATGAGATGAAATTGTTCGTAAAAGAACACAAACATTATCAAAATGGAAATGTTGAAGCAGAAATATACTTTGTGATGGCTATAGCTGGTATTGAGTACGCTATTTGTCTATCTGACCCTAATATTTCCGAATATCAGAAATGGGTAGAAGAGCATAAAGACCTTTCGCCATTGAAAGATGACGCAGAAACGTTGTCATTTAGTTTATCTGATGTAAATCCCATGCTAATAAAGAAAGATGACGATAGAATTCATTGACAACAGGAATAGGTTCTTTGAAGATGTGAAAGCATTGGGAAGAAAGAATTCAACCACATTGGGGTTTATGCCTGAAGGTGGCTTTGAGGATCATGCAAGGAATAAATGTATCATTATCGCGCATGATGGCAAGACATTGGCTGGTTACTTGATGTTTCGTGTAGTCTCTCGCTTTTCTCGAATTAGTATTGTTCATTTGTGTGTTAGCGAAGAGTACAGAGGCAAGGGTGTTTCTACTGCTTTGTTGAATGCTCTCAAAAGTAAATACGAAAAAATATATAGAGGTATATCGCTTAGTTGCAGGACTGATTTCGATTATGCATCTTCTGTATGGAGAAATTTCGGATTCGTTCCCCGCGAAAAGGTCAGGAGTAGAAGTTATGAAGTGAATTATCTGAATAGATGGTGGTACGACTTTAATCAACCAGACTTATTCTCTGTAGCATTGACTTCTAAAGTGAAGGCTTTGCTGGACATGAATATTATCGTTAAACTGCGAGAGGCAGAAAATGCAGAATTTGTAAGTCCGCAAGAAGACCCTCGCGGTCTATTGGCAGACTGGTTGATAGACGAGGCTGAATTGTGCTTTGCTCCAGAAGCATTTAATGAAATAGACAGAGATGAGAATCTACAACGTGCAGCAAAGACGCGGGCACTTCTGTCTTCTTTTACTCAGATTCAGGTTGATGTGGAGGAGCAAAAGAAAGTTGTAAAAGACTTGGAGCAAATAATCAGTGGGAAGTCAGATAACGATATATCTGATAGGAAACAGATTGCGTCATGCATAGTTTCTCAAACTCCTTATTTTATAACTTACGATGAGGGATTAATTAAAAAAAGGGATATCATAGAAAAGCAATACTCACTACAAATATACAATCCTCAAGAGTTTATTATGCAGGTTGATCAACTTCTGCATGGAGAAGAATATCTCCCCAATCAGTTGATAGGTGTTACTTCTGATTCTGTCTCTAAGCCAAGTCCACAGGAACTATCTATGTGTGTTAATAGATTTTGGATGCAAAAAGACGGTGAGGACAAACAAACTTTTAGTGCATTAGTATCGGAACTGATAAACAGAAGCGAAGGAAAACTATATGTTCTAAAACGACATGGTGATGCTATTGCATTTTATGGAATAACAGAAAAAGAAGATTCGACAGATATAGAATTATTGCGTATCTCTGACAAGGATCTTTGCAACGCTCTGTTCTTCCAAATTATTTCTGAAATTTTGAAGAGGAATCTTAAAAGTGAAAAGACAGAAATAGTTTTCAGGGAGAAATATATAACAGAAAAGCAGAAGGAAATCTTGGACAAATTTGGATTTGTACTGCAGAATAATCTATATGTTAAGTATGTATATAACATTATCGTTGCCAGAGAAGAAGTATCAAGTATAATCCATCAATCATATCCGTCAATAACTGTTGATAATAATGACAGATTACTATTGGCAGTTGAAAGGAAGCTATTCCCATTAAAGATAAAAGGATTGAATATTCCTACATACATTGTACCGATAATGCCGTATTGGGCTGGACAATTGTTTGATTTGACTATTGCTGGCGAAGATTTATTTGGTGCTAATCCAGAAAAGTTATGGAGTTTTGAGAATGTCTATTATCGCCACACGAAGCCTATTACGGAAAAGTATCCTGCTCGAATATTATGGTATGTAAGTGGAAAAGACGTACGTTCTTCTCATACGAAATCGATTGTGGCTTCGTCATATCTTACAGAAGTGATGACCGGAAAGCCCAAAGATCTTTTTCATGTAAACAGGCGATATGGCATTTATGAATGGAAAGACATCTTTGATTTATGTGATGGTGATATTAATACAAATATTAGGGTATTAAAGTTCTGCCATACAGAGGTCTTTGAACACCCCATTTCATATACTAGAATTCAAGAAATATTTATCTCAAATGGGCGCAAAAGAAATACTTTTGCTTCTCCAGTTAAGATAAACGACACTATATATTTTCAACTTTATCAATTAGGGAAATGGAAAGAACAAAAATAAAACGTAAATACCTGTTTATTGCAGTTAAACCAGAATATGCTAATAAACTTATCTCTGGTAAAAAGGACATTGAACTAAGAAAGATGAAGCCCAACGTCCAACCTGGGGATTATGTCATCATTTATGCGTCAGCCCCTGACAAAGCTGTTGTTGGCTTTGGAAAAGTTAAAGCTATTATCATGTGTAGTCCACAGGAAATGTGGAATAAACATTCTGAGCGTTTAGGAATTGACATACAAGGGTTCTATTCATATTACAATGGTTATAATAAAGCTGTTGGTATAGAATTTGAAATGATAAAAGCCATAACACCTATTGGGTTGCTTGATTTGAGGAATACAGATCCTGATTTCCAACCTCCACAGATATATAGGTATGTTACCAATGAAGATATTATTGAGGTCTTATCAAAAAGAATCAAATAGACAATAAAGGTATGGAACAGAATAAAGATTACAGGATATCCCAATGTCTTAACGACATTCAGAAATACGAGAAGTGGGGAAACCTGCTTGCAGGACAAAGTTGGGTACATCTATTCAACTCTAATGCTCCTGTGAGTGAATCTGCCATTCACAATGGGTTGGAATGCATTAAAGCCAAGATGAGATTGAGTGTACTTCAAGACAATCGGCATACAGATGAAGAAAAGGAAAAGCGGCTGAAGCAAATAGACATTGACATCCATCATACGGAAGAAATAATGAAGAACGACCTTGAATATAGAGGTCTTTTGATACCATAATTCTATTATTAAACGTTATTGAGATATGGCACTGGCAATAAACATAGAAGATCTGTTGAATAAGCAGAAGATAGAGTCCAACAGGATTGAGTTCAAGAAGGGCTGGAATCCAGCAAGCATATACCATAGCGTATGCGCTTTCGCCAATGATTTCGACGATCTTGGCGGTGGATATATAGTGGTAGGTATTGATACTGATGACGATACTGGCATGGCTATCCGTCCCGTGGAGGGTGTACCCATCGAGGAGATTGACGGTATTCTTCAGGAGATGGTGGGATATAACAACAAGATGTCACCTTACTACATGCCCAGGACTAGCGTTGAGGAAGTGGATGGAAAGCAGGTACTGGTGATTTGGTGTCCAGCCGGCATCAATCGTCCTTACTCTGTGCCTGAAAATGTGACGGCAAGGAGTGGAAGCAAAGAATATTTCTACATTCGCAGTGGTACAAGTAGTATCATCGCTAAGGGAGAGGTGCTGGACGAACTTCGCGAACTTGCCAGCCGTGTGCCGTTTGACGAGAAGGGGAATCCAGATATTAAAGTAGAAGACATATCCACATTGTTGCTTCGCGAGTATCTTGTGAAGGTTGGCAGTAAACTGGCTAACGAGCTTTATGAGCGACCACTGAGCGAGATTCTTGAACAGATGGACTTGTATGTTGGGCCATCTGAGAATCGTATGCTGAGGAATGTGGCTGCTATGATGTTCTGCGAGAACCCAAGTAAGTTCTTCAAACGGACACAGGTTGAAGTCGTATTCTTTCCAGAAGGACGGTTGGTGAATCCTAATAATATGTACGAGGCACCTGTTATCACTGGCTCCGTCACACAGATTATCGAGCGGACTCTGGAGTATCTGAATCGCATGGTGGTGATGCAGTCCATCATTAAGCCCAAGAACGACAACCACAGTATCAAGTTCTACACCTATCCCTACCAGGCATTGGAAGAAAGTGTGACAAACTCACTTTATCATCGAGATTATCGCGAGTGGGAACCTGTTGTGATAACGGTCGAACCGAAGGGTATTACCATTCAGAACGTAGGTGGGCCAGACCGTAGCATCCCGTCTGCAGACATCAGTCGGGGAGAGTTGCTTATCTCCAAGCGTTATCGCAATCGTCGTTTAGGAGAGTATCTGAAAGAATTGGAGTTGACAGAAGGACGAAGCACTGGTATTCCGACTATTCAGAATGTATTGAAGGCTAATGGTTCGCCTCGCGCCATCGTTGTTACAGATGAAGAGCGCACCTTCTTCCGCATCACTATCCCTTGCCACGAGGCTGCAGGCAATATTATTGCTGATATAGCTAATAAGGACAATCGTGACCCAAAAGATGACCCAAAAGGTGACCTAAAAGAACTGTCTGAGCGTCAATCGCTTATGTTGGATTTGATAAAGAGCGACGACCTAATAACCATCCATCAAATGACCCAAAAGATTAATGTCTCAGAAAAGACTATTAAACGTGAGCTCGCATTCCTTCAAGAAAAGGGCATACTCACTCGTGAAGGTGGGCGCAAGGAGGGCAAATGGGTTATTTTGATAGAAGAATAGGGAATGGGATTAAGGTGATAAGTTGTTCTTATAATAAGAGATAATACCTTGAGCAAGTTTGTGAGCATTTGTGGAAGTATCCACATTTTGGTTTGATTGTTTACAAACCTTAGTGGCATCTTAGTTCCAGCATTGATGGAACAAACATGAAATGTTCCATCAATGTTCCATCAAAACAGGATCTTCGTCACTTTTGTTGCAAAATCAACCATAGTTAGACAGTATGACTTTTCTCCTGAGCAGTTCAAATCCCGCTCTTCCATAACATTCCCTTTTCTTGTTTTTCAGTCTGTGGTTCTTTCCCTCGACAATACCGTTAGTATAACTGTACTTGATGGCATTCTTTACAGCGTCTATGTCATTGAGCAATCCGTTCCAAAATGAGGCCAGTTCCTCCTGACGTGTGTGCCTGTACTTGTCCATCCATACGTCAAGGAACCTTTCGTCGTTCCCTCCGAGTACCTTCCTGAACGATGTGGCGGCATTTCTCAGGTATCCTATCAATGGGCATGCCCTCGCCAACTCCCCGACAAGCCTTGCCGTCAATGACATCTCACCGGTACACTTGTCCACTCCATATTCGGGATTGGTGACATACAAGGCTATCGTCCCCGGTGACATGCCGGCCAGTTTGTCCAACAGCATCTTCTTCAGCCTCTCCACGTCCGCTCCCATGTTTTCCTTCCTCTTCCGGGTGTACTCCGGGTTGTATTGGTTGAACCAGTACTTGAACTTGCCGTAGGTCTCACGGATTCCGTCTTTCCTCAGCACCTCGTAGACCTTGTGGAGTGGCATCCCCTTGTCGCACATCGCGGTGATCTGGGGGATGAAGCGCTCGTAAATTGCCATCTTGCCGTCCGGCTTTCTCAGGTGGCGCAGTTCGTCCAGGCGGCAGTGGCAGAACATCCATGCCCTGTTCCTGTCTATATGAAGCCTCCCCGCTATTTCACGGGCATCCATGCCCTTGTCCCACAGCAGCCTCACAAGTTCGTAATCTCTCCGGTTCTTGTCTGATATGTCATTCTCGTATCCGCACCTCCTGTCGAACTGCACCTTGAGGCCGGGCTCGGGCATGGCCGCCGGAAGAAGGGGGGACCCGTTGGTCTGAAGCCATGAGGCGTATGAGGTGAACACGCTGACTCGCTCGTCACGTATGATGTTCCTTATCCGTTCGGACAGGTTCGCCGACAAGTGGAACTTGTCCGCTATCTGCCGTGCATTGGGGGCGCCGATGCTGCAGGCGGAGCCGTAGCCCCT